>Ga0207667_10000046_pt1 | contig 245420 bp, 217 predicted proteins | sample KBSCornC52_FD_184301 | JGI IMG/M metagenome (GOLD analysis project Ga0207667, IMG submission 184301) | Corn rhizosphere microbial communities from Kellogg Biological Station, Michigan, USA - KBS Corn C5-2 (SPAdes) (version 2) | ecosystem: Host-associated > Plants > Roots > Rhizosphere > Soil ...
GGTTATCGTTTACAGATCATATTGCTGACAAGTTGCACTCCTGCAGAGCTTGTTTCCTCTTATATCTGCTTCGGCTAATTAGTGAATTTCCCGATCATTTCCACCAACTATTTTTGTCATCATTACCTTTTTTGTCGATGGACCATGGTCGATAGTCCATGGCTTTTTTTAGAGAAAATGTCCATGGACCATCGACTATCGTCTATGGTCTTGCGACCGTCTTCGAAAACAAATCCCACAAAACAATCCCGGCAGATACTACTATATTAAAGGAATGTTTTGTGCCGAACTGGGGTATTTCTATACAGGCATCGATCACGCCCATGACCTCATCGCTAACGCCGTTTACCTCGTTACCAAATATCAATGCATACTTTTCGCCGGGTGTTACAGTAAAATCCTGCAGCATGATGCTTTTTTCGGCCTGTTCAACTGCGATTATTTGATAACCATCCGCCCGCAGCCTGCTAACGGCCTGCACCGGGTCATTAAAATATTCCCAGTTAATGGACTGCGTAGCGCCAAGGGCGGTTTTTTCAATTTCTCGATGCGGGGGCCGGGCCGTTATGCCGCATAAACAAATTTTTTCGACAGCAAAGCCATCTGCAGTACGGAAAATTGAGCCGATATTATGCATGCTGCGTACATTATCCAGCACTATTGCAACCGGCAGCTTCTCTCCTGCCTTGAATTCGGCAACCGAGGCGCGTTTTAGTTCGTTCAATTTTAATTTACGCATTTGTTAATTTGAAAGCGGAAAGCTAAAAGCAGCAAGCCTTTATTCGTTATGAAATCCGACTTAGGACTTACGACTCAAGACTATTGGCTTGACATTAGCCTTTCACTATCTGTGTAAGCTCCCCCACCCCGTCGCCAATCAACGAACTATAAACAGAAGGTTCATAACCTATCTTATCAGTATAATAACTGATGACATTTTGACTGAAGTTCGCAAAAGCGCCTTCTTTGACCAAAGCGATCGCACAGCCGCCAAAACCGGCGCCGGTCATGCGGGCGCCGGCAACGTTGGCGTCGGTCTTGCTGTATTCTACAATAGCATCCAGCTCCTTTCCGCTTACTTCATATAAATCGCGCAACGAATCGTGCGATGCAAACATCAACCGGCCGAATTCACCGAGGTTATTATTGCCGAGTGCAACGGCCGCTAATTTAACACGGTCATTTTCTTCAATCACGTGTTTAGCGCGTTTATAAATCACTTCGTCGGTAATTAAATGGCTGTATTTGTTAAAGGTAGCAGTGTCTATATCGCAAAGGTAATTGATATCCAGCTGCTGCTGCAGTGCTGACAGAGCGGCCTGGCATTCCTGAACCCGTTCATTATACTTTGATTCGGCCAGCTTGCGCGGTTTATTGGTATTTATGATAGCTAATACATAGTCGCCAAGGTTACTGGCAACGGCCTGGTAATCGAGGGTATCGCAATTCAGCATGAGGGCCTTATCCTTCTCGCCAAACGCTACAGCAAACTGGTCCATAATGCCGCAATTCAAGCCGATAAAGTTATTTTCTACCGCTTTGGCCAATTTTACCAGGTCGAGCTTGGTATACCCACTATCCAGCAGATCGTTCAATGCAAAAGCAGTAACCACCTCGATCGATGCCGATGAGGACAAACCCGAACTGATCGGGATATCGCCATAAAAAAGCATATCCATTCCCTGTACGGCGTGGCCGTCTTTTAAAAAATATTCAATAATCCCAAGCGGGAAATTAAACCAGCTCTCGCCGGTTTTTACGTAATCAGCCTGCAGGGGAATGTCATATTTATCATCAAAGTTTAAACTCCGAAACCTGAAAAGCCCGTCGTGGTTAGGCGATACTAGCAAATAAGTGCCAAGTGTTATTGCGCAGGGCATTACCAGCCCCCCATTGTAGTCAATATGTTCGCCGATAAGATTTACACGTCCCGGTGAAAAATATGCGTTTTCTGCCTCTCTACTAAATAATTTACTAAATTCACTGTACAGGGATTTCTTCATTCGGATAACAGTATTTGGATAAAAAAACAAATATTAGGAAAAAATGTAAAATATACATTTATTTTCCCTTTTATTTTCTGAAAGCATTTGCCTTCAGCTATTAAATTTATAAAATAAAGCTTTTTTTTTCAAAACCCTCCAAAGTATTTATGCTATTAATTCAAACTGAATAAATTTTATCTTGCACAAACAATACAATCAACAACACTATGAACCAGTACCTTATAACCGCGTATGACTATACCGATCCGGGGGCTTTGCAGCGCCGGATGAATATACGTCCCCACCATTTCGAAAGTGCAAGGGAACTTAAAAAAAGCGATAATTTTATATTTGGCGGCGCTATCCTGGATGATGAAGGCAGGATGATCGGTTCGGTTATGGTTATGCAGTTTGAAACCGGGGAACAATTGGAAGCGTGGAAACAAAGCGAACCCTATATCACCCAAAAAATTTGGGAATCATACGATATCAAGCCATTTAAGGTGGCGGCAGTGTGAGAAGCGAGTCCGAAAGTCGGAAAAGTCCGGAAAGTCCGAAAGAAAGAAGATATGGGAGATTAAAAAAATCCATCTTTCCTGCTTTCGGACTTTCCGGACTTTCGGTCTTTTCCGACTTTCCCGACTAAATTTAATCCCTTCGGCGCTCGCCGGTAAACAGGTTTATGGTGTAAACGGCACCATTGATCGTTAACGTTGCTGTACCGTCGCCATTAAACACCAATGTGCCATTAAAGCTAAAGCTTCCTTTACGGGGTACGTCGCCGCTGATGGAAAATGTCGCCGAGCCGCCGGCGATAGTGCGCTGCGGTTTCCTTATGGTAAGGCCTTTTACAACAATGTCAATATTATTGTTTCCATGGTTCGAGGTATCAACTTTCGACTGGAATGAGCCGGTGCGTTTAAACTCTCCGTTGATAATAAAATCTTTGGCTGCTGGCAACAAACCGTTAACCGTAAAATCCGAACTGCCCGAATTGCTGGACGAAAGGCGCGGGCCGCTAAAACTACCGCTGTAGGTTAAATTGCTGACCAGGCTGTCAGGCTGGTTGTTACTGCAGTTTACAGTAAAAGCGTACTTTAATTTGTAGTTGAAGCTGACAGCCGATCCGCTGGCGCTCTGCCTCGAAATGCTGTCGGTCCTTGTTGTTCCGCAGGGGGTATGTGCAGTTATAACGGCGTTTGCTTCCAGGGTGGCATCGTCGGAAATATTTGCAATACCATTTGAATTGATTGACAATGATGTGCCAACCATATCCGCAGCTTCGTCGGTCGATACATTACCTGAAATATGCGTCGAAGGCGAGTTGCCGCTTTTTTTACATGCCACTGCACCGAGCAGCAGCATCGCCACTAAGGATAATTTAATTTTTTTCATAGTAGTTTAATGTTTGGTAAGAGATGATCCTTTGATTGTTGTGCACGTTAAAGGTTTAACGCGCAGTTAAATATTGGCGTTAAATGTCAAGGTTGTAATAGTAAAAGGTAAACTCTTCTCACAATTACAACCTGTACAACTTATTTACAACCCTTACAACTTTTTACAACTTCTTACACCTACTTCGGCGCGATGCCGTTCAACTCGTTTATGTCGCCCTCGGTAAGCTCCAGGGCGGCGGCTTGCATGTTTTCTTCCAGGTGGGCTATGCTGGATGTGCCCGGGATCAGCAAAATGTTATCACTGTGGCGAAGCAGCCAATTTAGCGCTACCTGGTGAACTGAGGCCTGGTGTTTTTCAGCAATCTGCGCCAGCTTGTCGTGGCTTGCCACATTACCGGCATTGAGAGGGAACCAGGGAATAAACACAATATCATGCGCTTTGCAATACTGCAGTACATGTTCCCATTTGCGGTTATCAACACTATAGATATTTTGTACCGACACCACATCAAAAAAATTCTGGGCCATTCTTATCATGTCCACATCAACTTCTGAGAGCCCAATATGTTTTATAAGGCCTTCCTCTTGCGCCTTCCTTAAAAATTCAAAACTTTGTTCTGCAGGTACCACGGGGTCGACCCTGTGCAGTTGGTAAAGATCTATGCAGTCGAGCTTCAGGCGTTTCAGGCTGCCCGCCAGGGCTTTCCTTAAGTGATCAGGATGAGCGTTTATCGGCCATTCGTCGGGCCCGGTGCGCAATAACCCGCCTTTTGTACCGATCACCAGGTCGTTCGGATAAGGATAAAGCGCTTCGGCGATCAATTCCTCCGAGACGTGAGGCCCGTAGCTATCTGCCGTATCTATAAAATTAACGCCCAGCTCAACCGCGCGTTTCAACACGCCTATCGCCTCATTATGGTCTTTTGGCGGCCCCCAAATGCCCTTGCCCGTAATGCGCATAGCGCCGTAACCTAACCTGTTAACGACAAGGTCATCGCCTATCGTCAAGGTTTTTTCCACTAAAACTGTTGTGTTGTTCATAGATTATCTTCCTTTTGGTTAAAATTATTTAACGCCCCTTTTACCCATTTGTTCTTGGCGTTTTTTTATTTTAAGAAAGATTTTATTATCAGCAGCAATTTAAATAATGGTATATTGGCTAAAAAAATTAAACCTTATGAACGGTCAAAACTATGCCAATCATGCCAGGTACGTAAAGGGGTTTCACCTGGTGCTGGGTTCATTGCTTGTTATCGGTACAATAACTTCGCTGGTAAACGTTTACCAGCAATGGTCAGCGCACTATGATATGATGGAGCCCATATTGATTTCCGTACTTTTTATTTGCGGCCTTTTATTGTTTTGGTATTCGAGGCAATTTGCGGTAACCGTGCAGGACCGGGCGATACGCGCCGAAGAAAACCTAAGGCACTTTATTCTGAAAAATAAACCACTGGATAGCAGGATAACCATGGCCCAGGTTATTGCATTGCGCTTTGCCCCCGATGACGAGTTTGTTGTGCTGGCGGAGAGAGCTGCCAAAGAAAATCTTTCGAAAGACGAGATAAAGAAAGCGATAAAAGACTGGAAGGCCGATCATCACCGCGCGTAATAGTACCAAAAACCGCGAGCCAGAAGTAGACGCCGATAAATCGCCTGCTGCTCCTGGCTCGCGGTTTCTGATGCTGCCCCTTAAATTCCTTTTTTCGCTGCCCACTCTTTTTTCACTTTTTGAAAATCCTGCTGAAATTTTTCATTTTCAAAAAGCATGTTTACAAACTGCCTGGCAAATATTCGCGACCCCTCGCAATCGCTGGGATAATGTACGCCGATGATCTGGCGGGCACGCGACATGGTATAGGCTTTCGAGATAAAATAATCTTTGAATTCCGGCGCCAGTTCCTCATAAATAAACGCGCGGATATAAGCATAAACCACATGCCCGCTGGGGTAAGAGGAAGCCCTCGATTCCTCGAGGTCGTGTATCTTTGGCTCAACAACATAGGGCCGCACGCGTGCATATTTAAATTTCAGCGACCACAGGAAGAAGTCCCCGTCGCGCTCAACTCTGTCCATTAACGAATCGGTCAACGGAAGTTTTTGCTGACCGGTCCAGTACCCGATCTGCTGGCCTATGTCGCCCGGGCTCTCAGGATTGTTTGACATATAGATACTGGTCGTTATGTCCTCCATGGTCCTGTTATATTGCAGGCTTAAAAGGTAATTCAACTCCGCCCTGGTTTGATCCGAACTATTTGCCGGCGGCTCGGGAAGCCTGAAATCATTCACCGTAACTTTGGTAAGATAAACCGGTTTTACGCTTAAGACCTTGTCGGCCCAGGCCCGGTCGAACGGAAATTTTAGTTGATCAATAGCAAGGTCAGGCGATTTTGGTTTGGGGCTTAGTGACTCAAAGGTTTTGTAATTACCGCGTACCGGCGCCAGGCCATTGTCATAACCTGCTTCACCTTTTTGCCCGTACGAGGTAAAAGGGCATAAAAATAATAAAGCAAGCAGGAGAAAGTTTACCTTTTTGCAGGATTTGCGGAAGTGTAAGGTCCGGGTAAGAAAATTGATGGATATTGCCGTTGTTTTCATAATTTTTTAATTTGACTAAAATTATCCCGGCCCGCTGTATAAAAGTTGTAAATAATGACTGAATTTTGATTGCCGGTAAGCTATGAAACACGGAAGACATCCCTACACCTCAACCTTTTACATGTGGAACGGCGTTGCCGCGTTCTTCTATTCGTCGCACCGTACTTCTTTTCATAGCCACAATACCATGCAACTTGTACTCGATACACAAACGGATTTCAGGTTTAAAGTAAAGGGCGAAAGCTGGAAAACCTACAAGAGTTTGATAATTAAGGAAAACGTAATTCATCAGTTGGATACCAACGACAGTGTTCAGCTGATTGTTTACCTTGACCCGGAAACCACGATAGCAAAGGCAATAAAATCAAAATATTTAAAGGATGAGGGGATATACCCTCTTGATATGAATATTTTCCACTTTGTTAACGCCAATGATCTGCAAAGGGCCGTGCTGCTTGCAGAGCCTTCGTTGCTGGAAAAACTGATCAACCGGGTGTTATCAAGTTTATCCCTGGAAATAGGAAAGCCATTAGCAGATGAGCGCATATTATTGGCAGAACAAGCCATTTCGACATCCCATCCCGAAGAAATAACGATAAAAAAACTTGCGGATAAAGCCTGCCTGTCGGAAAGCAGGCTGCGTTCGCTGTTTAAAGAAGTGACCGGTGTTTCGCTGTACCGCTATATAGTTTGGAATAAGATAAGATTCGCCACGAATCAAATTATGGCCGGGCACACCGTGAACGAGGCCGCCATTGACGCCGGTTTTACCGACAGCAGCCATTTTCATAAAATGATGGTAAAAATGTTTGGCATCAGCCCGTCGAAGTTTTTGAGGGATAACAAAGACTATGTTATAATGACTTGCGATCACTCGCCCCTGTATTTTGAGACGAGGGTGTATGGTCAGGGGGCAAAGGAAGTGAGTAACAAGAAAACCGGGTTTTAGATTTTAATCGGATTATTTCCCTATCGCCCTCAATTCGGCCATAAAAATATCCGCATCTCTTTTTGAATGAATGGCGCTTGATAAACTATCAGGAGTACGTTGTTGATTGCTAGTAACGATTTTTCCGCCAACTTTTGAGGTAGCGGCCAATTTTTTAAATTGTTTGATTTTATCTTGAATGCTTTTATCCATATACAAAGAAACGAAGAAACTTAAAGTTTTTAAAACTTGGTTCAGGATTTGATCAATGCGACTATACTGACTTTTCGACCCACCATATCACTTGAGCAATCCTCTGGGCATAGTTCGAGGCTAAAGTTTGTTATTCAAAACTGTAAGGGTAATTAATTTCTTTTAAGTCTGCTTTCAGTTGTTCCCAATCTTCAAGTTCCTCAATGATTGACAAAATCATTTCTTTTGTCAAAGTTTCTCCTTTGTAAATCTTTGTTACTGTGTCTAATGGAATGCCACTTTCTTTATAACTTTCTTCGAAATACACTGTTGCCCAGTCAATATATGTTTGCGGATATCCGTCAAAAATATTTAGCATTTCTTCCAAATCATCCTCAAAATTTTCAATCTGTCCCATTTGCCAATTCTTCAATTCAGTTGTCCATAAGCAAAATGTCGTTCCAATTTATTTTACAGGCTCCCCGAAAATAAAGTCATTGAAAATTGGTGGCAAATTATTTGTCAATTTAGCTTTGTCTTGCTGTTCATATTCGTGCGCAAATCCATTAATTGCACAACCATCTTCACGAAAAAGTACGTGCATTTCGTCTCCCGAGCCATTGCGCATTTGCAGGCATCTTTCGTTGGTGTCCCACTTGGAATTATAAGAATAGTAACGATATTGCCATTCCTGGCAAATAATCGCATCTAAAACCGAAATTGCCTTACATGTTTTTTCCAACGATTTTCTGTCGGGAAGTGAATAGTAATTTTTTGTTGAGATCATATGTCAAACATAGCTTAAAGCCATAAAACTAAAAAGCCCAAAGTCATAACAACCTCGGGCTTTAAAAACCTTTTACCTTTCGCCTTTAACCTCTTTTTATCTTTCGGACTTTCGGTCTTTCCCGACTTTCGGACTTCCTCTATTCGAAATATTCCTTCATCCGCTCAAAAAAGCTTTTCTCGTTTTTACCGGGATTGGGTTTAAAGTTTGGCGAGCTCTGCAGCTTTTCCAATAATTCCCTTTCCTCGCGGCTTAATGCCTTGGGCGTCCAGATATTAACGTGTACTAATTGGTCGCCGCGGTGATAACTGTTTACTTCGGGTACGCCCTTGCTTTTCAGGCGCAGTATCTTACCGCCCTGGGTACCGGGGTCTATTTTAATTTTAACCTTGCCGTCAATGGTCGGTACTTCTACGCTTGTGCCTATTGCCGCATCCACAAAGCTGATATGAAGATCATAAATTACGTTGTTGCCGTCACGCTTCAGGGTTTCGTGCGGGATTTCTTCGATCAATATGATCAGGTCGCCCGGCAGGCCGCCGCGCGGGGCCGCGTTACCTTTGCCGCTCATGCTCAACTGCATGCCTTCGCTAACGCCGGCCGGAATATTAATGCTGATCGTTTCTTCGCCGCGAACAACGCCGTCGCCATGACAAACGCTACATTTTGACAGTATGGTTGAACCTTCGCCGTTACAGGTCGGGCAGGTACTGGTCGTTTGCATCTGGCCCAATATGGTATTGGTTACCCTGCGTACCGCTCCGGAGCCGCCGCAGGTCTTGCAGGTTTGAAACGAAGACCTGTCCTTAGCGCCGGTCCCATCGCAGGTTTTGCAAACTATTTGCTTGTTTACTTTTATCTTCTTTTCGGCGCCATTGGCTATTTCTTCAAGGGTGAGCCTTACCTTTATGCGCAGGTTACTGCCGCGTGTTACCCTGCGGCCGCCCGAGCTGCTGCCTTGCCTGCCGCCGCCAAAAAAGCCTTCGAACGGACTGCCGCCGCCAAATATGTCGCCAAATTGGCTGAATATGTCATCCATATTCATACCGCCGCCGCCAAAGCCGCCGCCATTGGCCGAATGCGCATTGGCAGCGTGGCCAAACTGGTCGTACCGCTGACGTTTATCAGGATTACTAAGCACCTCGTATGCTTCTGCAGCTTCCTTAAACTTATCTTCGGCAACCTTATCACCCTGGTTTTTGTCAGGATGGTATTTAATAGCCATCTTCCGGTAAGCTTTCTTTATTTCTTCAGCATCCGCGCCCTTCGCTACACCCAGCACATCGTAGTAATCTCTTTTAGCCATATCTTATAGTTATTGAATTAGTGAATTATTGAATTATTGAATTTTATAAGGTCAAATTATTGATTTATTGAATTATAATTTGTTAAGCCAATCAATAATTCAATAACTCAATAATTCAATAATTAACTTCCTACTATTACTTTTGCAAAACGAATAACTTTGTCGTTCAGAAAGTAGCCCTTTTCCATTTCATCTATTACCTTGCCTTTCAAGTCTTCAGTTGGGGCCGGTATATTAGTGATCGCTTCATGCAACTCAGGGTCAAAGGGCTTACCGATCGACTCCATGGGCTTTAGCCCCTTTTGCGTAAGCGTGTTTTTTAGTTTATTCTGGATCAGTTCCACGCCTTCCTTAACCGGCGCAACATCTGTAGCATTCTCCATCGACTTTAACGCACGGTCAAAATCATCAAGCACCGGGAGTAAAGATGCAATAACATCCTTTCCTTCCATCTTACGGGCATCCTCGCGTTCTTTTATTGTGCGCCGCCTGAAATTATCAAATTCGGCATATAAACGTAAATACTTGTCATTAGCCAGCGACAATTCCGCCTTTAGCAACTCCGCCGCGGTCGGCGCTTCCTCAACATCTATATTTTGCCCGCTTTGTTCCTGGCCATTTTCGTTAATTATTTCATTCAGGCCTTCGTGGTCTTCGGCACCCTCTTTCTTTTTTTTCTTCAGCATATCGTTAAAATTTCATAGCTAATAGTGCCAATCAAGTATCCTGCCATTAATGTAAAGGCGACATCGTGTCAGCGCTCCGCGTTTTTTTTGTAAATAGTGGCACTTTTTGAGTGGCAGTGGCGGTAGCAGTGGCAGTTTTAGCGACAGGATAAATCCGCAGCAGAACCAAATGATTCACTGCCACTGCCACTTAAACCTGCTACTTAAACTAAGCTATCGTCGCGTCCTCCAAAACCTTCCCGTTATCGCACTTGATAATACGCGACGGAAAAGTGCGGATAATATGATAATCGTGTGTGGCAACCAGCACCGCGGTGCCCGACTGGCTGATCTCTTTTAACAGGAATACTATGCCTTCAGATGTTTCGGGGTCGAGGTTACCGGTAGGTTCATCTGCAAGAATGATCTCAGGATCGTTAAGGAGTGCCCGGGCAATAACCACGCGCTGTTGCTCACCGCCCGAAAGCTCATGGGGCATCTTTTTCAGCTTGGTGCGCAGTCCGACTTTATCAAGCACATCAAGGGATCTTTCTTCAATTAGTTTTTTATCTGTCCAGCCGGTGGCACGCATTACAAATTGCAGGTTTTGTTCCACCGAGCGGTCGGTCAGTAACTGAAAATCCTGGAAAACAACACCAAGCTTGCGCCTTAAGAAAGGAATGTCTTTGCTTTTTATATGGTTAAGATCATAGCCGCAGGCAATACCGTCGCCTGTGGTCACACTTAAATCGCCATAAATTATCTTCAGCAAGCTACTTTTGCCCGAGCCGGTTTGACCAATCAGCCAAACAAAATCGCCCTTATCAATATGCAGGTTAACATTTGATAATACCAGGTGTGTTTGTTGATAAACATCCACTCCCCTAAGCCTGATTATTGAATTTCCGTTCATGGTTTTGTTCGTTGGTTCATTAGTTCACTGGTTCATTAGTTCATTGGTGTATGGCGTCAACATACAGGCGGCCGGGTAGACTAATCTACGGAAGCAGACCAATGAACTAATGAACCAATAAACTATATCAAAGTTCTAATTTAAGTATCTGTCCAAAAGGCAGCTCCTTAATAATATTCATTATATACTCCGTTTTGTCATGAAGCCCGGCCTTATCCAGCGACTTTTCAGGCCTGTCGACCCTGAAATACGCCAGCAGCGTAAACTTATCGTCCCTCAATTGTACGTAGTCGGGTATTTTGGCAACGCCTTTTACTTTTATGATATACATTTTCTTAGTCCATGGACCATAGTCGATAGTCCATGGCTCTTTTTACTAAATATCAGCAGGAAAAACCATGGTCCATGGACTATCGACCATGGACTAAAATTACAACGCAAGCACTTCTTTCACCCGGTCTGCTGCTTCTTTGAGCAATATTGCCGAGTAAACCTTTAAGCCCGAATTATCTATAAGTTGTTTTGCTTCAATGGCATTTGTTCCCTGTAAGCGAACGATAATAGGTACGGGAATATTGCCTATTTCGTGATAGGCATCAATAACCCCCTGGGCCACACGGTCGCAGCGTACTATGCCGCCGAAAATGTTTATCAATATAGCCTTAACATGCGGGTCTTTCAATATGATGTTAAAGGCCGCCTTTACCGTTTCAGCATTGGCCGTACCGCCAACGTCTAAAAAGTTGGCCGGCTCGCCGCCGGCAAGTTTAATAATGTCCATGGTAGCCATGGCAAGGCCTGCGCCGTTAACCATACAGCCAACATTACCGTCGAGCTTTACATAGTTAAGATTTGATTTGCTGGCTTCAACTTCCATCGGGTCTTCCTCGTTGGTATCGCGCAAAGCAGCAAAATCAGGGTGCCGGAATAAGGCATTGTCATCTAAATTCACCTTGGCATCAACTGCCAATATTTTATTGTCCGATGTTTTTAAAACCGGGTTTATTTCAAACTGCGAAGAATCGGTGGCATCGTAAGCTTTATATAGCGCCGTGATAAACTTCACCATATCTTTAAAAGCCTCGCCTGACAAGCCCAGGTTAAAAGCAATTTTGCGTGCCTGGAAGCCCTGCAGACCAACCTTCGGGTCAATTTCTTCTTTGTGGATCAGCTCCGGCGTGGAATGCGCTACCTCTTCAATATCCATGCCGCCTTCGGTGGAGTACATGATAATGTTGCGGCCTTTAGCGCGGTCAAGCAAAACACTTATATAAAATTCTTTTGTCGGGCTGTCGCCGGGATAATATACATCCTGCGCAATTAATACCCTACGAACGAGCTTACCTTCGGGGCCGGTTTGCGGCGTAACCAACTGCATGCCGAGTATGGCGCCCGCCCTTTCTTTTACCTCATCTAAGTTTTTTGCCAATTTAACGCCGCCGCCTTTACCCCGGCCGCCTGCGTGTATCTGCGCCTTTACAACTACCCAGCCCGATCCGTAATCTTCTTTCATTTTTTTTGCAGCTTCGACAGCCTGTTCAGCAGTGTCGGCTACAATGCCTTCCTGCACCCTTACGCCAAAGCTTTTTAGTATCGCTTTACCCTGGTATTCGTGAATATTCATGTGTTTTGAAGAATTTGCGGTAAAGGTAGTATTTAGTTTTTAGAGATTGGAGGTTAGAGATTAGATGAATTGGAAAATTTGGCAATTTTATGATTTGAAAATAAAGAAAAATCAGCCTTAATGGCTAAAAAATTCAACTAATCTCTAATCTCTAACCTCTAATCACTTACATTTGCCCATGCTCAAAGCAAAAAATATCCATAAATCATACGGACAGCTGCAGATATTAAAAGGGGTTGACCTTGAGGTTGAAAAAGGCGAGATCGTAACCATTGTAGGCGCTTCAGGGGCCGGAAAAAGTACACTGCTGAACATTTTAGGTACGTTAGACAGGCCCGATTCGGGGCAATTGTTTATAAATGATATTGAGCTGAGCAGGTTAAAAAATAAGGACCTGAGCACTTTCAGGAACAGGAAGATAGGGTTTATCTTTCAATTTCACCATTTGCTCAGCGAGTTTGATGCTATTGAAAATGTTTGCATCCCCGCCTTTATCGCCGGGACAGCCCGTAAAGATGCCGAGAAACGAGGCGCAGGCTTATTGGAATTATTAGGCCTGGGCGACCGGCTGAACCACAAGCCTAATGAACTATCCGGTGGCGAACAGCAAAGAGTTGCCGTTGCGCGGGCATTGATCAACGAACCGGCCCTGATCTTTGCGGACGAGCCTTCGGGCAATCTCGATTCTGCCAATGCACTCGAGCTGCACGAGCTGTTTATAAAACTGCGCAAGGAATTTAACCAAACTTTCGTAATTGTGACCCACAACCAGGACCTTGCCGACCTGTCGGACCGGACTGTTTCAATGAAAGATGGGTTGATCGTTCAGGGGAATTGAGAACTGTAGGTTAAGCGTTAAGAGCAAGAGCCAAGAGCCAAGAACCAAGAACCAGGAATCAAGAGCCAAGTGCCAAGAACCAAGAAATAAGAGCCGGGAAAAAAGGCACAATGATATAAATGTATACGCTGATAACGGGAGCCACTTCGGCAAAGGCCCACAAGCTTAAAAATAAATTAAAAGCTGATGCTATTATTTTAGGCGATTACCTTGACCTGCCCTCTTTTATGCTTGCATCAGCCAATATAATCCGGCTGCCAAACCCTGAATCTCTTTCATACACGCACGAAATGTTAACTTTATGCCTTGACAAGGGAATAGATGCCGTTTACCCGCTTTACGACAACGAAGTGACGCTTTTGAACCAGGCTGAATTGCTTTTTGGCGAATATGGGATAAAAATAATGAAGCAGAACAATGAACTAATGAACCAGTGAACCAATGAACGTACACACAATCGATACCGGCTTTTTTAAACTAGACGGCGGGGCCATGTTCGGCGTAGTGCCCAAGAGCATTTGGAACAAAACCAATCCCGCCGACGAAAACAACCTATGCACCTGGGCCTTGCGCTGCCTGCTGATAGAGGACGGCGACCGGCTGATATTGGTGGACACAGGCTTAGGTAATAAACAGGACGAACGGTTTTTCAGCCATTATTATTTGCACGGCGATGCAAGCATGGATAGCTCTTTAGCTGCCCGGGGCTTTCACCGGGATGATATCACCGATGTGTTTTTAACGCATTTGCATTTTGATCATGTGGGCGGCGCCATCAAGAGGGAAAATGAGCATTTAGTGCCTGCCTTTAAAAACGCAACCTACTGGAGCAATCAGCAGCATTGGGATTGGGCGGTTAACCCCAATGAGCGCGAGAAAGCATCGTTTTTAAAAGAAAATATCCTGCCCATCCAGGAAAGCGGCCAATTGAAATTTGTCCCGGTTGAGGACGGCGTTCAGTTTAGCAATAACGTAAAGGTAAGGTTTGCGTACGGGCATACCGATGCCATGATGCTGCCGCAGATCAGCTACAAGGGCAGGCAAATATTATATATCGCCGACCTGCTGCCTTCCGCCGGCCACATACCGGTTCCATACGTTATGGCGTACGATATGTTCCCGCTTAAAACATTGACGGAGAAAAAGGCGATACTGGCTGAAGTCGTCGAAAATAACTATGTTTTATTCTTTGAGCACGACCCGGTAAATGAGTGCTGTACTTTACAACAAACTGAAAAAGGAGCGAGATTAAAAGAGGTTTTTAACTTAAACGAATTGTAAATGATCACCGTCGATACCACAAAAATCGTGCAATAAAACGCATAAAATCAATTAAATGTAAACTTTTATTTATATAGATTTTAGCGAAAATTTGTCATAACATTTTCTTACCTTTGCACGTTCTATTCTAAAACAAAGAATCGAGGTTAATAAAATAAATGAGACAACTCAAAATAACCCAATCCATTACCAACCGTGAGTCCCAGTCACTTGACAAATACCTTCACGAAATTGGTAAAGTTGACCTTATCACAGCCGAAGAAGAAGTAATATTAGCGCAGAAAATAAGGGAAGGCGACCAGGCCGCGTTAGAACGTTTAACAAAAACCAACCTTCGTTTTGTGGTTTCTGTAGCTAAACAATATCAAAACCAGGGCTTAACACTTGGCGATTTAATAAACGAAGGTAATTTAGGTTTAATAAAAGCGGCAAAGCGCTTTGACGAAACCAAGGGATTTAAATTTATATCGTATGCCGTTTGGTGGATACGCCAGTCCATTTTACAGGCTATTGCAGAACAATCGCGTATTGTACGTCTACCTTTAAACCAGGTAGGCTCATTAAGCAAGATCAGCAAGGCATTTTCAAAATTGGAGCAGGAATATGAGCGCGAACCTTCGCCCGAAGAGCTTGCTGATATGCTGGAAACTACCGTTGATAAGATTTCAGATACGCTGAGCAATTCAGGTCGCCATGTATCAATGGATGCGCCGTTTGTTCAGGGCGAAGAGAATACTTTGCTCGATGTACTCGAAAACCAGGAGCCGAATACCGACTCCATCCTGATAAATGAATCATTATCCGAAGAAATAAAACGCTCACTTTCAACCCTTACCGAACGCGAACGTGAAATTATTGTATTGTTTTTTGGCTTAGGCACCAACCATCCCCTTTCGTTAGAGGAGATTGGCGAGAAGTTCAACTTAACGCGTGAGCGTGTAAGGCAGATAAAAGATAAAGCATTGCAGCGCCTCCGTCATACTTCCAGGAGCAAGATATTGAAATCCTATTTAGGATAAGAAAGAATCAAGAGCCAAGAATAAAGAGCCAGGACAAATAGCATAGTCCCGGCTCTTGTATTTTATACTTCCTGGTTCCGGCCGCCGGGTTCTTGTTTCTATCTCCGGTTTTTTTCCACAATTGTAAGATCTGTAATTAAAAGCTGGTCTATTTACTCGTTGTATAATTAATATCCAATAAAAAAGTAATTTAGCGATTGAAGAGATGAGAGACCGCAGATTAGAGTTTAGCTATTGCAAGGTGAGAAAACAAAGTTTTACACCTAATCTCTGATCTCAAGCCTCTAATCACTGCACTTTACCTCAAAATATTATGACAGTCCCTATTTACCAGGCCGATGCCTTTACCGATAAGCTTTTTGGCGGCAATCCGGCCGCGATTTGCCCGCTTGACGAATGGCTGCCGGATGAAACCATGCAGAAAATCGCGGTGGAAAACAATCTCGCCGAAACAGCCTTTTTTGTTAAAAACGACACCGGTTACAAGCTAAGGTGGTTTACTCCCGAATATGAAATAGACCTTTGCGGCCATGCAACGCTTGCATCAGCACATATACTTTTTACCGAATTGGGTCACGCCGGGGATACAATAAATTTTGAAACCATAAAAGCAGGCACGCTTACCGTAAAAAAGGATGGGGATAAATACACTATGGATTTTCCGTCGAGGCCGGCGATACATATTGAGCCGCCGATAGGGTTGATTGAGGCGCTTGGTGAAAAACGGCCCCTGGAAGTTTTGCGGTCGAGAGACTATTTTTTGGTTTACGAATCAGAAAAAGACATCACTGATATTTCTCCCGACTTTTACGCCCTTTCAAAAATGGATACTGTCGGCGTAATTATCACCTCCAAAGGGAAGGATGTTGATTTTGTGTCCCGGTTTTTTGCACCCGGCGCAGGGATTCCGGAGGATCCTGTGACCGGTTCGGCGCATTGCAACCTTATCCCCTATTGGGCCGCGAAACTCGGCAAAAACAAATTGCATGCCTACCAGCTGTCAGCACGCAAAGGCGAACTGTGGTGCGAGCTAAAAGGTGACAGGGTGCTGATGAGCGGAAAAGCGGTTACCTATTTGAAGGGGGAGATTTTTGTTTGAAGAGATTAGAGGTTTGAGATTAGAAATACGTTGCCATTCGCCGCTGGACTAATCTCTAATCTCCAACCTCTAATCACTTAATTCAATACCCCACCGTAAATCTCGCCCTGATGTGGTGCGGATTTATTAATTCATCAACTATCGCAACTGCAAAATCTTCCATTGATATAAAGCTGCGGCCATCTTCATCCATCAATAGCTGGTTGCCGCCGGTTCGGAAATTGCCCGTACGTTCACCTGGTTCAATCTCCGCCGAAGGACTAACATAGGTCCATTCCAGCTCATTCTCCTGCCGGTATATTTTTAATGCTTCGCGTTGTGCCAGCGCCCCGGCTTTGTAAGCTTCGGGGAAGTTTGGCGTGTCAACCAATTGAACTCCCGGGCCTACCTCGAGGCTCCCTGCACCGCCAACCACAATAAGCCGCTTCATGCCCGCTTGCTTCAGGCCATTTATCAGTGGCACTGCAACCTCGCTGAGGGTTGATGGTGTTGCGCCATGTGTGTAATTATAAGCTGATACCACGGCATCGTGATTAAATACCGCTGTCTCTACATCCTGCGAATTAAATATATCGGCTTTGGCCACTTTTAAATGGGGATGAGTTACGGTATAATTTTCCGGTTGCCTGACAACCGCGGTAACGTCAAGGTCGCGGTTTAAGGCTTCATTAACAATCCGGCTGCCAATGCGGCCGGTTGCTCCAAATACTGCTATCTTCATTTAAGTTAAATGTTTTAAAGGTTGTAATTGTTTTAATGAGCGGAAAGGAGAAAGCAGAAAGCTGAAAGCTGAAAGCGAAAGGCAGAAAGCAGAAAGCAGAAAGCAAAAAATGGAATCGTAAGCTATACAAAGCTTTGTGCTTTCAGCTTTTCGCTTTTTGCTCTTCCCCAAAAATATTCTTTAAAAAAATGAAATTTTTATGATTACTTTGAAGGTTCGAAATTTTTCAGGATCACTAAACAATAAATGCAGCTTACCCGGTTAGAAATCAAAGGTTTTAAGAGCTTTGGCGATAAGATCACCATTAATTTTAATGAGGGTGTTACCGCCATCGTAGGCCCGAACGGCTGCGGTAAATCAAATGTTGTCGACGCCATACGATGGGTGCTTGGCGAGCAAAGCACAAGGATGCTCCGCTCCGAGAAGATGGATAATGTAATATTTAACGGCACAAAAAGCCGCAAGGCCGCTAACCTGGCCGAGGTTTCGCTAACGTTCGACAACACAAAAAACATACTGCCTACTGATTTTTCGCAGGTTACCTTAACACGCAGGCTCTACCGCACCGGCGAAAGCGAGTACCGCTTAAATGATGTGCAGTGCAGGCTGAAAGACATTACTGATCTTTTTTTAGATACCGGTATCGGGGCCGATTCTTATTCTATCATCGAGTTAAAAATGATAGATGAGATCATTACCAATAAAGAGGGCTCGCGCCGTAATTTATTTGAAGAAGCATCGGGCATATCAAAATATAAGCTGCGCAAAAAGCAAACCTTCAGCAAGCTTAAAGATACCGAGGCCGATTTGGAAAGAGTAGAAGACCTGCTTTTCGAGATAGAGAAAAACCTGAAAACGCTCGAAAACCAGGCAAAAAAAACAGAACGCTATTATCGCATCAAAGAGCAGTACAAATCGCTCAGTTTATTACTGGCCTCCTTCAGGATTGCCTCGTTTAGCGAATCGTTGAGCCGGATTGAGGAGCGCGAACAAAGGCACCGTGAGGAAAAATCAGCTATTGTTACACAAATAGACAGCCACGAGGCGCTTTTGCAGCAGCAAAAGCTGGAGAGTTTGACGAAGGAAAAGAACCTTTCGGTGCAGCAAAAGGCTACAAACGAGTTTGTGGGCAAGATAAGGGCTTACGAAAGCGAGAAAAGGATTAAAAATGAACAGTTAAGGTTTCAGCAGGACAAAGAAACCCGTTTAACTGAAGAACTGGAGCGTGATAAAACCCAGCTGAACCATGTGCTTTATAATCTAAAGCGGCTGGCTGAGGAAAAGGCGCAGGAAGAAGAAACCTTGCAGACATTACAGGTGCGGGTTGCCGAACTGAAAGCTGCCGTAGATGAACTGCGCGAAAAGCAATCGTTCGCCAGGAATGAACTGGCCGAGATCAATAGTGTAAACACGAGGCTTCAAAACCAGGTTTACAAAACTGAGAAGGACCTGGACATTTTGCAAATTCAGCAACAGGCGCTTGAACAGGAAGGCCAGCGGAATATGGAGGATACCGAGAACAAGGAGGTGGAGCTTTCACATTTTAACGAAGTGGTAGCCGGTTTGCAAAACCGGGTAGAAACTGCGGACGGTGAATTTCAGCTGATGGTAGATTTTGAAACTAAATTACAGGAGGAGATTTCGGTTACCGATAGTGAGATCAATGCCATACAGGAAACTATAATCCGCGAAAGCCGCAAGCTCGACGCTAAACAAAACGAGTACAACCTTACCAAAAGCATGGTGGATAACCTGGAGGGGTTCCCCGAATCCATACGCTTTTTGAAAAAAAACACCGATTGGGCTAAGAATGCGCCGCTTTTCAGCGATGTATTATTTTGCCGCGAAGAGTACCGCGTGGCCATTGAAAATTACCTGGAGCCATTGATGAACCATTATGTGGTTGATACTTATAATGAAGCCATCAGGGCCATAAACTTATTAAGCGGTGCAGCCCAGGGACGTGCCCAGTTTTTTGTTTTGAATAATTATACCGGCGGGGGCGAAACCGTCAGCGTTGATATAGAAGGGACTATTCCCGCCTTGATCGTGGTCGAAGTTGAAAAGCATTACCAGCCGCTGGTTGAACATCTGTTGAAAAACGTTTACCTGGTTGATGATGTGAACGAAACGGCCCTCAACGATGCGAACCTGCCCGAAGGCGTTGTTTTAATTGGCAAAAGCGGAAAATTCAATAAATCAAAGTACGCGATGGCAGGCGGATCAGTGGGATTATTTGAAGGTAAAAGAATCGGCCGGGCAAAAAACCTGGATAATCTTTTAAAAGTAATTAAGCTGATCGATATAGAAGTTACCGATCTGAAGGGCCGTCTTGAGGGTTTACAGAACAAGCTGGCCGGGTTGAAATCATCCGGAAAGGCTGCGGAAATAAAACAAAAACAGCATGACCTAACCTTGTTGAATACCGAATTGATTACGGTTAAAACACGGCAGGAACAGTACCAGGCCTTTATTGAAAACAGTTTGAACCGTAAGGCCGATATTGCCCGCAAGATAAGCAGCATTAAAGAGGAAATGCTTGCGTTGCAGCCGCAGCTGGCGGAGTTAAAAACCCAGAAACAAATACAAAACGACCTGCTGGAAGATAAACAAGCTGCTTTTAATGAGCTTAACGAGTATGTTTCCGTTCAGTCGAATGCTTATAACCAGGAAAACATCCGCTTTCATCAGCAGCAAAATAAAGTGTCGGGCCTGACTAAGGACCTTGATTACCGGCAAACACAGCAGGAAAGCCTTGAGGGCAGGATAAAACAAAACAGCGCTGAACTGGAGCAGGTAAAAATAGCCATCCACGAGAATTTACAACAGGCGGACAATTCCGATGAAGATCTGCTGCAGATGTATGCGCAAAAAGACGAGCTTGAAAAGGCAACCCAACAGGCTGAGCAGGAATATTATGAGTGGCGGGGAAAAATTACCGAAGCGGAGGACACAATTACAGCTTTAAGGCGTAAAAAAGATAACGCCGAATTTATTGAAAACGAGCTCAGGGATGAAAGGAACAACCTGAAACTGGAGCTGAATGCGCTGAAAGAACGGTTATCGGTTGAGTTTAATGTTGACATACAGGAATTGGCCGAAGCCCCCAGGGCTGAAAACGAAAGCGAGGAGGAAGTGCGGGAGAAGACCGAAAAGTTGAAAAGGCAGTTGGATGATTTTGGCGCGATCAACCCCATGGCCGTTGAAGCTTATAACGAAATGAACGAGCGGTATAACTTCATACAAGCCCAAAAGAAGGACTTAAGCGAAGCAAAGGCCTCTCTCCTGTCAACCATACAGGAGATTGACGATACGGCCCGGGAAAAGTTTATGTTGTCCTTTACGCGCGTGCGCGAAAATTTTATCAAAGTGTTCCGGTCGTTATTTAATGAAGAAGACTCGTGCGACCTTATTCTGACCGATCCGCAGCAGCCGCTTGAATCCGATATCGATATTATCGCCAAACCTAAAGGGAAACGGCCCTTGTCCATCAACCAGCTTTCGGGCGGGGAAAAAACGCTGACGGCTACTGCCATCCTGTTTTCACTTTACCTGCTAAAGCCTGCGCCCTTTTGTATTTTTGATGAAGTGGACGCCCCGCTCGACGATACCAACATCGATAAGTTTAACAATATCATCCGCGAGTTTTCCAAAGACTCGCAGTTCATCATCATATCTCACAACAAAAGAACCATCGCCAGCACCGATATCATTTACGGTGTAACAATGGTTGAACAGGGCATATCAAGAGTTGTACCTGTTGATTTGCGGGAACTTGTGGATTAGGCGAAAGGTGGAAAAGGGACCGTTAGTTTATAAAACATTACAGATTTACATAGCCTAATATCTCCAAATCAAATTTTTTCTTGGTTAAATGTGTTTTGCCATCCTTTAGTAAATAAACCGAATTACTAATGTCCAGTAAATGCTCAAACATATGATCTGTTATCAAAAAACCTTTAGATTTTTTTTCCACCATCAGAAAATCCTTTACTTTCTCGGTTTGAATGGGATGTAAGTGAGTAAATGGCTCATCGAGCATCGCGAATAAAGAAGGCGCTTTAACAATAACATATATTTCGAGCAACCGCCACTGACCGCCAGAAAGCCTGTCAACTTTAAAATCAATTTTGGCCCTAAATTCTGGAAACCAATTTTTAAAATCATTATCCGGCAATTGAAAGTCATCTAAAACTTGCCCGACTTTAAGTGATCCGGGAATGAAATTGAATTGCGGAAGATATAATATCAAATCTGGCCTTTTATAAGCATCCGAAACTGTCAAGTTATCAAATCTAACAGAGCTGCTTAAAGCTTTTAGATTGCCTAAAATTACGTTCATTAAACAACTTTTGCCTTGTCCATTGCGACCAAGCAAACCGGTTATTTCGCCTGTTTCACATTTAAAATATACATCCGATAATATATTTCTCAAGTCAAACTTGAGATTGATGCCATCGGCTTCAAGGAAATGTTTCATTAATGTATAATTATCAATGCCAAAAGAAAAACAGCGAAATCAAAAATTGATGTTAAAACCCCAATTCTTAATTTTGTAACGCCAAGATTCTGATAATAATATAACTGTTTTTTTTTGCTTTGTGATACAAAATAAAAGATACCAATCATAGTAATAAATTTAAACCATAGCAATACTCCTATTATTTTATCGGACTCTTTTCCATAATACCACACCAAACTCATGCAACTTAATGTAATTAAAAAATCCGCAAAGGCAAATTCCCTATAAAACCTGACTATAAGTTTTAGCTGTCGCATATGCAAATGGCGAAATGAATATTTATAACTTCAATATAATCATTATATTGCTTATACAGCCTTATGATTTTTAAAAGCTGAATGTATTTTCCCGGCAATTATTAGTAAGTAAAACATCTCTTTATATCAGTTCACATTTTAGAAATATGGTATAAAAAACTAGGGAGCTTGTGGATTGAGAGGCAGTCCGAAAGACGGAAAGTCCGAAAGAAGAAGCATTCCGGTCATTTTAGGATTGAGCAGAAAGGGTAAAGCTGTTGATGGAGCCGAAAGCATAAAGCTGAAAGCACAAAGCTTTTTACAACCTTACCCTTTCAGCTTTTTTCTATATGCTTTTGGCTTTTGGCTTTCTGCTTTTCGCTTCCGGCTTTCAGCTTTCTACCTCTTCTTCAGCTTCAATTTCTTATTAAACACCATCCCGGTGAATTGGTGCTTGTTATTCAATAGTATGCTCTTGGTACGAGATGCGGCGAGCGAGAACATATTACCGCCCGGGTTGACACTTTGTATCGCATGGCTGCGAACAGCATAGCTGCCGGTCGTTATGTAGGCAAAAATATCACCGAGCAATCCTTCGGACGGGTCGCCAAAGTTTTTTGTAAGGTCATCCTGATCTTTTACACCGGGATAACCTGTTGAGCCGGGCGTAAACCCTGCATAGTATCCGCCTTGATTTGCGGAGTTTTGTACCGAAAACTCGGGCGTGTACATGATGTACTTGTTAATGTCAAGATCAAAGAAACCTACCGGCTTGCCATAGCTTTGTTCTCCAACAAACTGAACATCCATCTCGGGGCGCAGGTTGTTTATGGTCAATTCGCTGGCCGAAGCGGTTTGGCCCGTAATTATAAAAAACACGCGGCCAACATTAAGGGTACCTTGTTTTGAAAAATTCACGGCGTTTGAAGCCACGGTATAATCAAATTGCCCGTAATTATAGTCCGGCCCGCCGGATGGGTCCCTGCGCCATTGTTTACCCAGCAAAGGATCGGTTCCGTTAACTAAGTTGCTGTTATAAAAAGTATTGTACATAAGCGTACCATTTTTGGCAGCAGGTACAATTAAATTATCAAGGTCCTCGGCAGTTGAAACATAGCCACCGCCGTTATAACGAAGATCGACTACCAGGTCGGTTACGCCTTGCGAGGCAAATTTGCTGAAAACGGCAGTTAATTTTGGCTTGGCGTTCGCCTCGGAAGTGAAGCTGTTAAAAACAATATACCCAACTTTATGGCCGGTGCCCAAATCATATACGCTATCCTTTAATATGGGGTTTACGGTATAAGTTGCGACGCTCAGGTTAGCAGTATAAGTGCTGAGGTCGGGCCTTTGCATCTTTAGCACAATGTTTTTGCTGTTATAGATGGCATTACTTACAAAGTTCAGGTTTGCACTCGTACCGGTCCCGTAACCGGGGCCATCGTATGATATATTTGTGCTTCCGTTTATGCTCATAATCTCATCGCCCCGGGTTATGCCAGCCATTCCTGCCGGCGAACCGGCATAGGTGTATTCGACGCGAAGATCATTAACCAGGTTATATTGCACGTCCAAACCAAAATCACCTTTTATACCATTCAATGCGGCCGATTCGGTGCCATCGTCTATAAACGAATATTTGGCGGTGCCGGGATTATAGTCAGAAAGCTCATAAGGATTGCCTGTTGAAGGATTGATAGCAAATTGCGACAAAGCATCAAGTTCCGACTGCAGTGCATTCAAGTCGCTTGGATCTTTAAATGACCGAGGGCTAAACGCATCGTATGACGGCAAAGCATCAAACCATAAATAATCTTCTTTCGCATAAAGATAAACCGAATCCTTGATCAGGTCCAGCGTAGTGGGCTTCGGCGTCCCGTTGTTGTTGTTATTATTGTTATTGTTGTTTTTATTATCTTTTTTACAGGCTGTTAACGAGCTGATGAAAAGAATAATGGCTACGTAATATATTTTTTTCATATCAATGAATATTTTGGTGTCTTTAAATAGTTCCTAACGAAAATAAAGGTGGTATGTTATTCCACCGTTTTATAAAAATTCCCCCGCGTTGATGTAATCTATCCCGCATGCCTCCGCACAAAGGCGGTCAGTTTCAGCATTTTCAATCATCAGCATATCTCTCCGTTGCAAATTATGGTCTTTTAGCAATAAATGAATTACGTCCGGTTCAGGTTTTGCTTTTATTTCTTCCGCAAAATAGCAGGTTAAATAGCCCTCGAGCCCGTGCCACTCCGTCTGCTTTATTTTATTTAGCTGCTGTTGCGGGTTGCCATTCGTCACAATAAACACTTTTTTTCGGTCAATAACAATTTCCTGCAGCAATTTAAGCATATTTTTATAGACTAACAGTTTCAACGGAAGTTTAGCGGTCAATAAAAGATTTTCTAAATTTTGACGATGCTTCTCATCAATATTTAATCTTTCCTTTAACCTGTCAAAAACGCTGTCATGTCCTTCTGTTATATACGTATTGACCAGCAGTTCGGTTGTCTTCTTTGCGTCAATAAACTCCGTGTATTCTAATAAGGCAGCAAACAGGTAATAAACCTGGTATAAATAGTCCTTTTCGGGATAGAGAACATTGTCCAGCTCGAATATAAATGCTTTTTTACGCTTGTCGATTTGGGAATAGTTCATAGTTGATGATTCATAGTTCATGGCTCATAGCCGCTACTGCAAAAGGGTGCAATTTACTTTTTTTGTTGTGTGCAAAGGGTTATTTTTGATAAAGCATTGAATAACAGTAAAAAGTATTTCTTTGACCGCCAACGCCAAAGGTATTTTTCCATGAACCATCAGCTATTAACCATGAACCAAACAAGCCCTCTTGCAAAAAAATTACAGTTTAAGCCCGGCAAGCGCTGGTTGCTTTACAACGCACCGGAAAATTACCTCGCCTCCCTTGAGCCCCTGCCGGATGGCGCCATCGCCGAATTTGCGCCAAAAGGAATGTTTGATGGCATCCAATTATTTGTAATTAACAGTGCGGACCTAAAGGCCGGGCTGAAGATCACTGCGCCGTTACTAAAACCCGATACGGTAATTTGGGTCACTTATCCCAAGAAAAACTCCGGGATACAAACAGACCTCGAAATGATGAGCAGCTGGGACGAGCCGGCCAAATATGGCTTGAGGACGGTGGCTGCAGCCGCCGTCAATGATATATGGACCGCAATACGCTTAAAACCGCGCGAACAGGCAACAGTTTCGGAATTTTGCAACGAGGAAATAAAGAAGAATGAACACTCCGCATTCATCGACCTTGAAAACCGGCAGGTCACTTTACCGCCTGATCTGAAAGCGCTGCTGGAGCAATCGCCGGGCGCCATGGCGTTTTACCAGGCCTTATCCTTCACCAACAAAAAGGAGTATGTGGTTTGGATACTCTCCGCCAAACAGGAGAAAACGCGTACAGAGCGTTTATCCAAAACGGTTGAAAAGCTTGCTGCCGGAAAAAAGAATCCATCTGAGAAATAGTTATTGGTTGATTGAGTTTATTAGGTGAGTTGTTTCATGGTCATTAGGTCATTAGGTCGTTTGTCATTGCGATAATTTAGTTAGCTAACCTTTGAAACCTTTACAACCTCCACAACTATTATAACCTCTACAACAAAACAAAAAAATATTTGCGTAACCGAATGGTTTCACATATATTTGTAACCATTCGGTTTCCTATATTTGTATGATGATACGAAGAGATGTTTTCCAGGCAATTGCCGACCCGACGAGAAGAAATATTATTGGTTTGATAGCCCATCGCTCATTAAACCTGAATGCCGTTGCCGATAATTTCGATATCAGCCGTCCTGCTATATCAAAGCACATAAAAATTTTGACCGAATGCGGGCTTTTAACTGTTAAAAAGCGGGGAAGGGACCGGTTTTGCGAGGCTAATTTCAGCAAGCTGGGTGAAGTGTCGGATTGGATAGAACAATACAGGTCTTTTTAGATCAGTAAACTTGATGCCCTTGGCGATTTCCTGGAGAACGAGATTGATGAAAAAGTGCCGGATCATAAAAAATCAGGGAAAAACCTTTCCCGATATACTGACGAATAGCTACACACCATTAAACTGATAAATTATGGAAACAGCACCCTTTGTAATCGAGCGTACCTATAATGCCCCGGCCGACAAGGTTTGGCAGGCGATCACTGATAAAGACAAAATGAAGCAATGGTATTTCGACCTCAAAGAGTTTAAACCCGAGGTTGGTTTCGAGTTCCAATTTACCGGCGGCCCGCCTGAAAAGACCTATCTTCACCTTTGCAGGATCACCGAAGTTATACCCGGCAAAAAACTTACGCACACCTGGAAATACGACGGATACGCAGGCGAATCATTTGTCACCTTTGAACTGTTTGCCGAGGGCGATAAGACCCGCTTAAAATTAACGCACGCTGGTTTAGAGACCTTCCCTGCCGAACCCGATTTTGCAAGGAAGAACTTTGAAATGGGCTGGACAGATATTATCGGCAGATCATTAAAAGAATACCTGGAGAAGGATTAGCGACAATTTTGAAACCCATTGTGGAGACGCCGCCCTGCGCACCCGGACGTCTCTACAATTTATATTATTTTTGTAGAATGACGCAACCTCAAGCTAATAATCCTCTTCACGGCAAAACCCTTGAAACCATATTAAATGCGTTGGTGGCCCATTACGGCTGGCAGGAACTGGGCGAGCGTATCCGCATCAACTGTTTTATCAGCGATCCAAGTATAAAATCAAGCCTTAAATTTTTGCGCAAAGCGCCCTGGGCACGCAAAAAGGTGGAAGACCTGTATGTTGCTACCCCCTATTTAACAAATAGCCAAAATTAGAGGTTGGAGATTAGAGGTTGGAAATTAGAGGTTGGAAATTAGAGGTTGGAGGTCAGATATTAGAAAAAATTGCCCTGGCCTTTAACATTCCGAAATTAGCACTCCGATTTCCGCATCCAACTAACCTCTAATCTCTAAACTCTAATCACCAACCTCAATGCTTCTTCTTATTGGTCATTTTAGCTTTTAAACCGGCGCCGTAATTATGGGTTTTTAAATTACTGGTCTTCTTTTGGTGGAAGGCGTCGCCTGTGGCAAGCTCCGTCGTTTTCCCCTTTACAGGCTGCTTTTCCTCGGGGACTGTACTTACCCGCTCTTTTTCGATGATCAGTTCAGCGGGCAGGTCAGCCAGGGGTATTTTTTGCCCTATCGCCTGTTCAATTTTCCTGACCGTACTTAATTCCAGGTCGGTAGTAAAGGTAATTGCAAGCGTTTCATCTTCTGCTCCGGGTTTGCAGCCGGTTATTCTTTCAATAAAAATTTCTTTGTCGGCGGATAAATCAAAGTGTATGATGAATGGGATGTTATTCAGGTCAACTTGCTGATTGCTTTCATTCGTTACGATCAAAACCCGCGCGTCAGCTGAATCTTTGAAATCATCAACGAACGCAAAGGTATTCAATTCAACCGACCATGAGTTTAGCACAGCAACCGAAGTTTTCTGCCGGTTTTGAAGCATTTTATAAATCTTTTCGGCCGTTTGCCGCGTATTTGCAAATACGACTACTTTAGTAAAAACTTCATCGTCCTGCATAAACAAATTCAGCAGGTTTAGTTTTGTGCCGAAGTTGGGCACATGGTATAAAAGCTGCTGACAGGTCTCTAGCCTCGCTTCTCCAATTTCTTCAACCTCAACCGTAGCCGGGTTTTTCATAAACGGGCCGATCATTTTATCCAGCTTATCATGCACAACCGTTGTAAAAACCAAGTGCTGGCATTTGGTAATGCTGTTGGCCAGCTCGGCAACCGGTAATTGTAGCCCTTGTTTAACTATCAATTCGGCATCATCCACTATAAGCAGGTCTATTTTGTTCAGGTTAAGCCCGAGTTTTAGATAGATAGCACGCGCCCTGTCGGCAGTGGCTACTACAATATCGGCGCCGTCTGCCAGCGCGTTCATTTGATTTTCGGCGCCGGGGCCGGCATATAAACCAACTAGTTGTACGGGCTTGGTTTTATTCAACGATTCAAACCGGGCGATAACATCCAGCACACTTTCTTTATCGGGCACGAGGATCAATACGCGCGGAACGCCGTCGTTTGCATACGTCAGCCTGTTTAAAACCGCTAAAACATAGGTGGTTGTTTTGCCGCATCCATCGGGTCCAATAGCGATTACATCCTGTCCGCCAGCTATGCGCGACAAAGTTTTCGACTGGATTTCTTTTGGACCTGAATATCCCGCTTCGGTTACCGACCGTACTAATTGTTTACTCAGCTTCAACTTTTCTGACCACGCCATCCGTTTATTTTAAAGGAGCGCAAAATTACCCTTTTTACCGCGTAGTTTTAACATTCATTCCAAATGGCCTCATAGCGGTTGCCAGTCAGCTTCCATAACATTTTGAAGCATGGCAGTAAATGTTGTCCCCGGCGGGATATCAAGGTACGGATAGGTAACTTTTGAAAGGTAAAGCCCCTGCGGATGCGCAGGCTTAATGCTCTTCGGTGTTTGTTTATTGGCCAGGTAATATTTAAACTCGTCAACGCTCATCTCTCCGCGGCCAATTTCGAGCAGTCGGCCAATAATGATCCTTACCATTTTACTTAAAAATCGGTTGGCCGAGATTTGGAACCTCAATTTATCGCCGCTAACGTCGGCAAACAAGCCGGCTGATGAAACATAACAAAGGGTATGGTCAATCTTGTCCGGGCATTTGCAAAAGGCCCGATAATCATTATAAAGCGGGAGCAATTGAACCGCTGCGTTCATTTTATCAAGATCCAACTCCCGTTCCGGGTAAAGGGAACTGAAACGGCTTAAGAATGGGTCTTTATAGGTATGGATAAAATAATCGTAGGTGCGTTGTATGGCATCAAAACGCGCATGCGGACGGCCCAGCATCGGGATGATCTCAAAAACGGCAATATCATCCGGTAATATTTTATTCAGTCTGAAAAACAGGTCGAAGTCCCATTCATTCTCAATATCCGTATGGAAAAAAAACTGGCTGGCATGTACCTGGGCATCCGTTCGCCCGCAGCCAACGATAGCCACCGGTGTTTTTAACAACCGGCTGAGCGCAGTTTCCAAAACTTCCTGCACATTCAATAAACCCGGCTGTCTTTGCCAACCGCTATAACGTGCGCCATGGTAGGCTATGTGGATGAAATATCGCAATGGGATTTTTGGATTGGATCAGTCCTGTCAAATTTAAAATAAAAATAAATACCCTTCTTCCCTTTGAAGAAAGTTATACACCCTTTACCTTTATCATCATTAACCAATAATCTTATCATGAAAATAGCAAAAATATGGCTGCTGGTACTCTTACTCATGCCGTTCCTGCTTCAGGCGCAACCGCAGCAATCACAAAAAAATCAAACGCAGCCCGCAAGTTCATTAAAAAGCCGCGAAAGTGGGGCCGGTACTGTCAGGGGCGTAAGTTTTGAATATTTTAAGGCCACGGTCAGTGATTTCTCCGATAGCATAAAAATGTCCCTTGCCGACACAGCCTGGCAACTTTGGAAAAACGAAAGATGGGAACAGCTGGAGCGTTTATTCCATGTGAATAGCCTTAATGGTTGCTGGCCGCCGGATTCGGGCGCGGTTTCGTTAAAAATTGTAACGCTCGACACGGGCTTGCTGGTCGACCGTTACGGCGGCAAGTATATTGGCGGCGTTTTCCAGGACTGGGGAAAATTTGTCGGGGTAAAAGGTGAGTCGTTCGCTGCCCGCGCTTTGCCGCAATATTATACCAGGCTGCCCTACCGGCTTTATAAAATTATAAAACCTATTACCGGCGTAAAACAGGGCAAAGTTATTCCCTGGTATGGCGAGGCAAGTTTGGGCATTCAATTTCAATTGCCCGGCACAATTAATGACCTGAAAAAAGGCGGATACATTGTAGAAGTAACAAGCACAGCGCCGGCGAATTTGAAATAGTTTTAAAGCGCCGGATGGGTTCGGTCCTCTCACGCAAAAGATCCTAACCCATCCGGCGCTTGTTTTTAAGGCTGCGAACTCTTATACCGCCTCAGCTTGTTCGTTTACATGTACATCGTGGTCGCCAACCTTATAACCGCCGGCCTGAACGCGGAAGGCGATATTAATACGGTTGTAGCTATTGATGGTAGTGATGGCAAGCGTAAGATCAATCAGTTCTTCCTCTGAAAATTGTTTCCGCGCTTGTTCATAAACTTCATCAGCTACATTTCCGTTGGTGATTTTGGTAACTGCTTCGGCCCAGGCAAGCGCTGCCTGTTCACGCTCGGTATAGAAAGGGGCTTCGCGCCACGCATCCAAAACATAAAGGCGCTGCTCGCTTTCGCCCGCCGCCCGCAAATCTTTTGAATGCATATCCAGGCAATAGGCACAGCCGTTAATTTGCGATACCCGGTAATAAACTAAATCTAATAACGATTTTTCAACCGGCGATTTTGAAAGGTATACTCCCAAACCATACAATGCCTGCAATGCGCCCCGGCCTTTTCCATAAGCATTAATTCGCTGTTTCATTTTGTGTTGATTTTTGCCAGCCCACTCATTTCATTTTTGGTTGGGCCGGCTGGTTGTTTAATATTTGAACTATATAGTAGTAACGACTTGATCTATGGAAATTGGACATCCTTTTAAAAAAAAGTTGAAAATCCGGGCAAAGTGAGCGGAGATAAAAAAGCCCCATGGACCAAAACGGTCCGGGGACTTAGTAAGCAATCAACTAATCAAAAAAAAAATTTAGTAACCTGGATTTTGTGATAGGCTTCCACCTGGTTGAATCTTGTTAAACGGAACAGAGTATTTGCTTTGGCGGACATTATAATTAAAGCTTTTCCCGTCAGGTCAAACTTGTTGTCCATTAACGTATGCTGTAAATTACAATAGCAGCGCAAAGTATTTCCTCGCAATTATTTTGATTGTTAACTTTAAGCACGAAATTGATCCGAATGATACGCTTTTTCAAATCGTTTGTATTTGCAGTTTTATTAACTTTCTTTATTTCGAATTGCTGTGGACAAGCGAGAAATATCATAATAGACAATATCCGGGCTTCATTCCAGAAGATCAACGGTGATCAGACCCTGAAAAAATTAGAGCTTGATAATGAGGATTTTTTACCGGACGAACAACCCGACGGCGGCTGTTCATTAACTGCCTATTACAAAAAAGACACCATTTATAAAATGACAGTTTGGATTGGTATCTCCTACTGTGTACGGCAATATGAGTATTATCTTGAAAACGGTATTCCCTTTTTTATTTACGAAACTGAAAGAGATTTCCCCGAAAATCAAGACGGAACATTAAACCATGAACAGCTTAGCCTCGCTTTCGAGGGAAGATACTATTTGGATAAAGGGAAAGTGATTGATATAAAGCTTAAAGGCAAAAAACGGATGGAAGAACAACCTACCGCAGTTTCAATACAAAGCCTGGTAACTGATGGGAAAAGCTATGCCAGACTCCTTTCCAGCCACTTGAAAAAAACTAAATAAAGCCCGGTAAAGATTTACTTTTTCCGGTTAGCCTTCTCCTGGTCTGCCAGCACCCTGAACTTTACCATCCTGCTGATCAGGTCGACGGGCATGGGCATGCCAATCGGGAACTGCACTGCACCTTTAGAGCATTTGTAGGGCGCCAGTTCCTGCTTAAATACTTCAATCGGATGCGACGTTGGATAGAAACCGATATGATTTTCGTGAGCGGCATAGTATACCAAAACGCCGTTCTGTTTGATGGCCGGCATATTATAGCTGATTACCTCCTGTGCCTGCGGGGCGGCTTGCCTGACCGTTTTTCTCACCACTTCTAAAATATTCCTGGTATTCGCCGGTAAAGTGGAAAAATACTCGTCAACAGTTTTAAATTTTGTGCCTGCTTCCATTTTTTTAGGGTTTGAATGATCGCCGATGTTTTATTTAATAATACAAACATAAGCGCGTTAATTAAAAACAAAGCTGTGAAATAATGACAAAATAGCGGGGTATTCGGGACACAACCAACCTTTGCAAAATACCTTCCGCCAATTTAACCACCAGGTTCACAAAGGAGCCGCAAAGTCCACAGAGCCAAATTATTTTCAGGGATTGACTTTAATAGCGTTAAGCAATATTGTCTTTCGCTATAACGCTCCAGTCGTCATTGCCATGGCCGTATGCTATCCATTTGTCCATTTCAGCAGCAATTGCCGGTATTACTGCCAATTTAGTTCCCCCGGCAGCAGCGGCTTCCATCATCAGGCCGGCATCTTTCCGAGCCATGTTTAATTCCCATGACGGGTTGGCAAAATCTCCGTCGGTTATCCGCTTAAGCCGGGCAGGTACCGATGCCCCGGGGTTCCAGTCCGCAAACAAAGCCAGTATATCCGTTGCGGGGATGCCCATCGACTTTGCAACGGCAAGCGTATCCGAAAGCCCCGCGGTGAGCGCCAGCAGGAACAGGTTGCCGGTGAGCTTCATCGCCGCCGCTTTACCTTCCTCCGGACCAAAATTTACCAGCCGGCCAGTCATTTTTGACAGTTCCGGCGTCACCCTCCTGATCACATCCTGATCGCCTGAAACCAGCATAGTGCCTGAACTTTCAAGCGCATTTGGCGGCCCCATAAATACCGGCGCGTGCAGGTAGGTATAGCCTTTTGCCTTCCAGGCGGCAGTTCTTTCGACAGCCCCTTTTGCCGATGTGGTGGTATGGTCGATGATAGTCGCGCCAGGTGCAAACGCTGCACTTGCCATGGCGAGCACTTCGTCAACCGATGCGTCATCCTTAAGGGTAACATGAATGGTTTCGGCCCCTTTAACAGCTTGGGCGACATCATCAAATGCTTTTGCGCCGTAAGCTTCGAGCGCCTTAGCCTTGGCGGCAGTACGGTTCCAAACCTGTACCTGCTCACCTTTTTTGATCATCGCCTGTACGAAATTCGAGCCCAAAAGGCCCATCCCAATAAATGCTTTCATTAGTTTTTGTGTTTTGGGTAAAGATAAACTTAATCGGAGATGTTTTTCCAGCTAAGCACGTTATAGCTTGTCCTTTTTTCATTTTCGGCGCCACCATATATCAGCGTTTTATTCACCGCCGCCGGAGCTGCCATCGCCTCAAAACGATCCATTTCCTTAAACAAACCTGAGGTAACGGTTTGGGTTGCTTTTACTTCAAAAACATCAAACCCCTGCGCATTTTTGATCAGCAGATCAACCTCATGCGCGTTACTGTCCTGCCAAAAATAATAATCCTGGTGGAGATATAAATGATGGTTCTTTTTTTGGTATTCTGCGAGAATTAAGTTTTCAAATATCTGCCCTTTCAGCCTGTTTTCTTCCAGTTCAGCAGCGGTTCTTATGCTTAGCAGGTAATTCAGCAGCCCGGTATCGTAAAAATACAGCTTTGGGCTTTTTACCAGGCGCTTATTGAAATTTTGATAGTACGGCTGCAAAAGGAAAATAATATAACTGCTTTCCAGTATTGACAGCCATGCCTTTGCTGTGCCATGCGAAATATCACATTCGTTGGCGAGGGCGCTAAAGTTTACCAATTGTCCGGCCCGGCCAGCACAAAGGCCTAAAAACGTCCGAAATAACCTTAAGTCCCTTACGTTGGTTAATGCTGTTACGTCTTTTTCAATATACGTTTGCAAATAGTTTGAATAGAAAATTACGGAATTAATGTCCCTGTCGAAAATGGCAGGATAAAAGCCTTTAATGCTTGCCTTAGCGTATACATTTTCCAATAAGTTTGCTGCTTTTAGCTCGCTAAAGTCCAAAGGAAGCAATTTAAACAGTGCAACCCTGCCGGCCAGGCTTTGTGTGATGCTATTTAACAAATGAAAATTTTGCGAGCCTGATAGAATAAATTGGCCCATTTTGCCCGATTCGTCAACTTTGCCTTGAATATAGGAGAATAGAGCCGGCGCGCGTTGTACCTCGTCAAAAATAATTTTGCTGTCATATACGTTCAAAAAACCGACGGGGTCATCCAATGCGAACGAACGAGTATCCGGATTTTCAAGTGAAACATAACGATAATCATCGAAGATGGCCTTTAACAAGGTTGTTTTGCCTGATTGCCGCGGACCGGTAACGGCCAATACCGGGAACTTTGTTTGCTGGGCCTTAATAACAGGCGCTATTTGCCGTGAAATAAATGTGCTCATATATTTTGATATTCGTGTAAATTTACAATTTACATGACAACAATTTTCAATTTACATGATATTTATTTTCAATTTACATAGGTTTTATTTACAATTTACATAGAATAATCAGGTTGGAAGTTGGTTAAAATTAAAAAAAAGGCTGAGTTGTTACCCAGCTTCAATGTGGTACAATTAGTCGCATCCGGGAAATTTAAAGTTTAAATACTCATAAAAAAACCGGGCAACTCTCGCCGCCCGGTCCCATTATAGTTGATTGATTTAGTTGCTCTTTTTAAGTCCGAAAGTCAGTCAAGTCAGTAAAGTCCGAAAGATGTTTCTCAGGTCAGTTTAACCGATTTCTCCTATCCTAAGAAGCAACTCAACAGCCTATCTCCCCTTTCCTACCATGGTCCATGGACCATCGACTATGGACTCTTCCTCCCCACTATGAACCATGAACTATGAACTATGAACCACCTCAAAACACCTGCTCAAACTGGTTGACTGCGTCCTTGCTTTCAAGCGCCGAATGCCCCATTAAAAATTCATCTACCTTGCGCGCTGCTTCGCGGCCTTCGGATATGGCCCAGACGACGAGGGATTGTCCCCGGCGCATGTCGCCGCAGGCAAATACTTTGCTAACATTGGTACGGTATACCCCTTCTTTTGCTTTCACGTTCCTGCGTTCGTCAAGGTCTACACCGAGGTTTTCTATCATGCCGGTATGCTGCGGATGCAAAAAGCCCATCGCCAGGAATATGCGCTGGCAGGGTATTTCGCGTTCGGAACCTTCTACCTTGTTGAACTTTACCGGCCGGTTCATCACATCCAGTTCCCAGCTAATATCGCAAACCCTTATGGCGCGCAAATTGCCATCTTCGTCGCCCAAAAACTCTTCAGTGTTTATGCCCCAATAACGATCACAGCCTTCCTCATGACTACTGGTTGTTTTGAGTACCATCGGGTAGGTGGGCCAGGGCATGTGCGTAGTACGCTGTGCCGGCGGCTGCATCATTACCTCAAACTGCTTGATAGAGCGTGCGCCTTGGCGGTTTGACGTGCCCACGCAGTCGGAACCGGTATCACCGCCGCCTATAACGATCACGTCTTTGCCGGTGGCAAAAATATCCTCTCCCTCAAATTCAATATTGCTTACCCGCTTGTTTTGCTGTTTCAAAAAGTCCATGGCGAAGTAGATGCCTTTCAGCTCCCTGCCGGGGATAGGCAGGTTACGCGGTATGGTTGAACCGCCCGCCAGTACCACTGCATGGTTATTCCGCACCAACTCATCAGCAGCTATATCTTTTCCTACTTCTACATTGCATTTAAAAACAACGCCGTCCTTTTCCATCAGGTTAATGCGGCGCTCCACCACCCATTTTTCAAGTTTAAAATCCGGGATACCGTAGCGCAATAACCCGCCGGGACGGTCGTCACGCTCATAAACAGTTACTGAATGGCCCGACTTGCTCAATTGTGCCGCAGCAGCTAAACCCGCAGGGCCCGAGCCTATGACAGCCACCTTTTTGCCCGATTTTACCAGGGGCGCAACCGGTTTTACAAGGTCCTTCTCAAAGGCTATTTCGATAATATGCTTTTCAATTTCTTCAATCGCTACCGCGGGCTTATTTATTCCGAGCACACAAGCCGACTCGCAAGGCGCCGGGCATATTCGGCCGGTAAACTCCGGAAAGTTATTGGTCGATGATAGAATATTATAGGCTTCTTCCCAATTTTTGCGGTAAACGGCATCGTTAAACTCGGGAATAATATTTCCAAGCGGACACCCCGAATGACAAAACGGTATGCCACAATTCATGCAGCGGGCCGATTGCTGGTTGAGCTTTTCGTCGGTGTACAGATGAACGAATTCGTTGTAGTTTTTTACACGCTCGGCAACGGGCACCTTTTCAGGAAGCTCCCTGCCAAACTCTTTAAATCCTGTTGCCTTTCCCATTAACCTACAGTTTGATATGCTAATTTTTCTAAAACTTTTTTATACTCTTTCGGATATACCTTTACAAAATCGCCGGCGGCCCTTCTCCAATCGGCCAGCAGTTGTTTTGCTACTTCGCTGCCGGTTAAATGAATATGCTTGTGCAATAAGGCGATGATCTGCTCTTCATCTTTTATCGACAAAGGGTCGAGGTCAACCATTTCGGTGTTGCAATTTTCGCTGAAGGTATTGTTTGGATTGTATACCCAGGCAATGCCGCCGCTCATTCCCGCCGCGAAGTTTCTGCCGGTTTCGCCCAAAATGAGTGCTCGTCCGCCGGTCATATACTCACAACCATGATCGCCGATACCCTCAACTACAGTAGTTGCGCCGGAGTTGCGCACGGCAAAACGTTCGCCTGCCATGCCGCGGATAAATACCTCGCCCGACGTTGCACCATAAAGCGCTACGTTGCCGATGATGATATTTTCCTCAGGCGTAAAAGTGGCGCTCGCTGCAGGATAGATAGCGAGCTGCGCGCCCGACAGGCCCTTGCCTACATAGTCGTTAGCTTCGCCTTCCAGCTCAAAGGAAATGCCTTTGGCTGCAAAGGCCGCAAAACTTTGGCCGGCCGAGCCTTTAAATTTAAAATTGATGGTATTATCAGGCAGCCCTGCGGAACCATATATTTTCGAGATCTCGTTCGAAAGCAATGTCCCGATGGTGCGGTCAACGTTTCTTACGTTAAATTCAGCGAATACCGGTGTTTTATCTTCCAGGGCCGGTTTGGCAGCTTCAAGCAGTTCCCAATCAAGTATTTCATCCAGGCCGTGGTCCTGTTTTTCACTGTTGTACAATGTCATATCCCTCGGATGGTTCACCGGGTGCAATATCCCCGAAAGGTCTATCTTTTGAGCCTTCCAGTTTGTAAGGCCATCTTTAACTTTCAGGAACTGAACGCGGCCCACCATTTCATTAACGGTGCGGAAACCGAGGTCGGCCATGATCTCGCGCAGCTCTTCGGCCATAAACCTGAAAAGGTTTACCACATGTTCAGGCTTGCCGGAGAATAACTTCCTTAATTCAGGGTCCTGCGTGGCTACGCCTACCGGGCAGGTGTTCAAATGGCATTTACGCATCATGATACAACCACCCGCAACAAGAGCGGCAGTCGCAACGCCCCATTCTTCTGCACCCATTAAACAAGCTATGGCCAAATCGCGGCCGGTTTTTAGTTGGCCGTCTGTTTGCAGCACGACGCGGCTGCGCAGTTTATTCCGTACCAATGTTTGATGTGCCTCGGTCAAACCAAGCTCCCATGGCAGCCCCGCATGTTTTATGGAACTGATCGGAGAAGCGCCTGTACCACCGTCATAACCTGCTATAAGAATAACATCGGCATGCGCTTTTGCCACACCGGCCGCTATGGTGCCTACCCCCGCTTTTGATACCAATTTTACATTGATACGCGCGGCGCGGTTTGCATTTTTAAGATCGAAGATCAGCTGCGCTAAATCTTCTATAGAATAAATATCGTGGTGCGGCGGCGGAGATATTAAACCTACGCCGGGCGTTGAATGCCGTGTTTTCGCAATCCAATCATCTACTTTATGTCCGGGCAGTTGTCCGCCTTCACCGGGTTTTGCACCCTGCGCCATTTTTATTTGCAGTTCGTCGGCATTGGTCAGGTAGTTTGAAGTTACCCCAAATCGCGCCGATGCTACCTGTTTGATGGCTGAACGCATAGAGTCGCCGTTGGGCAAACGCTCATACCTGATCTCATCCTCGCCGCCTTCGCCTGTATTGCTTTTGCCGCCGATACGGTTCATGGCGATAGCCATGGTGCTGTGCGCCTCGTGCGATATAGAACCGAACGACATGGCGCCCGTAGCGAAGCGCTTCATTATATTTTCAGCCGGCTCAACTTCGTCAATGCTTACCGGTTCGCGGTGATGGGCAAAATCAAGCAGTCCCCTGATGGTAAAATGCTTTTCGCTTTGCTCATTTATTTCTTTCGCGTAATTTTTATAGATCGAATAATCATTGGTACGGGTAGCGTGTTGCAATAAATGAACCGTTGTAGGATTAAACAAATGCGATTCGCCGCGGCGCTTCCATTGATAAATACCGCCTTCGGGCAATAAATGCATACCTGATTTTGAGCTGCTAAAGCCCATCCTGTGCTTGCACAGCGATTCGCGCGCTATTTCGTCCAGCCCAAGGCCGCCGATACGAGTCACCGCGCCGGTAAAATATTTATCTACAACCGCCTGGTTTATCCCCAATATCTCAAAAACCTGCGAACCGTGATACGATTGCATGGTTGATATCCCCATTTTTGAGAATATTTTTAGCAGGCCGTCGTTTACCGATTTAACGTAATTTTTTTGCAGTTCCTTTACGTCAAGGTCTGTTTCCAAAGTCCCGTTATTTTTCAGGGTTTTAATCGTCGACAGTGCGAGGTACGGGTTGATGGCCGTAGCGCCAAAAGCAAGCAGGCAGGCAAAATGATGCACCTCCCAGGTATCGCCGGTTTCAACAACCAAACCCACTGCTCCGCGACGCCCGGTCCTGATCAGGTGGTGGTGTACGGCTGATACTGCCAGCAGCGACGGTATAGGCGCATGTTCCGAATCAATGGCGCGATCGGATAATATCAGCACCTCAAAGCCGTCGTCAACAGAATCTTCAGCATAACGGCAAAGCCTTGCAATCCCTCTTTCCAATGAACCTGGCATGCCGTCCGCATTAAAATAGGTCTGCAGCGTTTTGGCATGGAACATACCGGTATCAATACTCCGCAGCCTCTCCAACTGGTGGTTTTTGAGGATAGGATGCTTTAATACCACGCAATGGCAATGCATTTTATCTTCATCCAGCAGGTTGCCATTGTTGCCTATAAATGTCGCCAGGCTCATTACCAAACGCTCGCGGATCGGGTCGATAGGCGGGTTGGTTACCTGCGCAAAAAACTGTTTAAAATAACTTGAAAGATGCTGCGGCTTATCGGATAATATCGCCAGCGGCACATCGGTACCCATCGAGCCGACAGGTTCTTTGCCATCCAGCGCCATTGGTTTAATAATGCTGTCAATATCCTCGCGGCTATAGCCAAATACCTGCTGGTACCTGAAAACGGAATCATCCGATAAGCTGGCAAATGCCAAACGGGCCTCGGCAAGTTCGCCCAGGCGGATCTTATAATTCTCCAGCCAGCGGCCATAAGGCTGACGCGACGCTATCTGATGTTTAATTTCATCATCGGTAATTATCTTGCCTTTTTCGGTATCTATCAGCAGCATTTTGCCGGGCTGTAAGCGGCCTTTGCGCAGCACGAGGCTTTCGTCAAGATTAAGAACACCGGCTTCAGAAGCGGCGATGACCCGCCCGTCATTGGTGATCACAAAGCGCAATGGCCGCAATCCGTTTCGGTCAAGTAAGGCGCCGATGAGTTTTCCATCGGTGAAAGTGATGGCGGCCGGGCCGTCCCAGGGTTCCATCAATGCGGCGTGGAATTCGTAAAACGCTTTCTTTAGCGGGTCCATCTGGTCATTACCATCCCAGGCTTCGGGGATCAGCATCATCATTACATGCGGCAGCGAACGGCCGCTGTGCAGTAATATTTCGATGATATTGTCCAGGCAAGCCGAATCAGATTGGTTGTTATCTATCACCGGCAGCAGCATCTCCATTTCCTCGTGCGTAAAGTAAGAGGAAGCATAGGATTTGAGACCGGAGTAAAACCAGTTTAAGTTACCTGTTAAGGTATTTATCTCGCCGTTATGGGCAATCAGCCGGAAGGGCTGCGCCAGTTTCCACGATGGGAAAGTATTGGTGGAAAAACGCGAATGGATCATGGCGAAGCCCGATGCAATGCGCGGGTCGGAAAGATCGTCAAAATACTGGCGGAGTTGGTAGGTTGTTAGCTGGCCCTTGTAAACAATTGTCTTGCAGCTGAATGAAGTAAAATAAAAATGTTCGGCAGCGGCCGGCATGGTTTCGGCGAGGCTTTTATTGATATAACGCCTTAACACATATAGTTTACGTTCAAAATCGTCAGTATTGGTAATATGGTGCGGGCGCTGAACAAATATCTGCTCAACATCCGGTTCGGCTTTACGGGCCGTTTCGCCAATTACAGATGAATTAACAGTCAGTTTACGATAGCCCAAGTTATGCAATCCTAATTTTTCCAGCGCATTGCCGATAACCGTACGGCAAACTTTTTTTTGCGATGAGTCTTTTGGTAAAAAAAGCATCCCGACACCATACTCCCCTGGTTCAGGCAGACTGATCTCCAGGTCCGAGCATTCCTCCATCAAAAATTCATGCGGCAATTGTATCAATATACCCGCGCCATCACCCGTTTCAGGGTCACAGCCACACGCACCGCGATGCTCCATGTTTTCGAGCATGGTAAGCGCATCGTCAATGATCTGGTTGGTTTTATGGCCGTTAATATTGGTGATAAACCCTGTTCCGCACGAGTCGTGTTCAAATTCCGGCCGGTAAAGGCCCTGTCGGCTTTCATCTTGATCCATGTTAAATTACTCCGTTTTATAAAAATGGTGCAAGCACGAAATTACTAAATGTGAGTTTTAATTAAAAATTTCTTAATATTTTTACATTTTTCTAAATGATATGATATTCATAAGTCCTAATATTAACAAAATAGTAATTTAGGGTATTAGATATTGCCAATATCATAATTTTGTAATTGTTTAAAGCATTATCAAGTCCATTTTATAACCGGCTGATAGTATTTTTAATAATGCAATAAGTTAATTCGGTAGAATTTAAAGGCGGTATCCTACAAATTTTGCTTTTTTTTGCCATGTTTTTCGACAAATAACAGAATTAAATTTTTTATCCGAAATTTTGTGAAATCTGAAATTTTTATAGAAACACCCCGGCTGATTCTCAGGCAATGGCAGCTATCGGACCATGAGCCTTATATAGCGCTGAACCAGGATGCCGACGTGATGGAGTTTTTTCCAGCGACTTCGACAAGAGATGAAACTCTTGCGCAAATAGGGCGGTTCACAGATCATATTGAGCAATACGGTTATGGATTTTTTGCTGTTGAAAGAAAAGACAATCATGAGTTCATCGGCTTTACCGGCCTGTCGCACCCCCGCTTTGAGAGCTATTTTACCCCCTGTGTTGAAATCGGCTGGCGCCTGAGCAAACCAAACTGGAACCATGGTTTTGCCACCGAGGCCGCGAAAGCATGCCTTGAATATGGATTTGATACACTCGGGCTTGACGAAATTTATTCCTTTACTTCCGTGCATAATGTGCGGTCGGAGCAGGTGATGATAAAAATTGGAATGGTAAAACAGGGGGAGTTTGAACACCCCTCGATAGCTGAGGGACATTTTTTAAGGCGGCATGTGTTGTATAAAGCAAACTTGTTGAGCCGAATTTAATAAGCATTTCGTTTACGGATACGATTGCTTTTTTTGTAAATTTATTTGATGGAAACAGCGACACTTGAAAAGAAAATAGCCCAGTTGCCCGAAAATCTTAAGCTAAAAGCGGAAGGTTACATTGATTCTTTACTCGCTGAAGCAAAAAAAACATCCGTCTCGCATCCCGATGAAATAAATAATCAGCGTGGTTACGGAAGTTTAAAAGGCAAAATTTGGATGTCGGAAGATTTTAATGAAACTCACTGCTTTTGCCCCGTTCGTTAAGATACTATCTCGCACTTCGCCTCAATTGACTGCTTGCTTTCTCGTTGAAGAATGCGCTTGGAACGGTTTTTTTAGTCTTGATTCCGGGCTCTTGACTCTTGGCTCCTCACTCAACTTCAATGCCCTGCTAATCAGGACAACGGCAGCGTAAACCAAAAAGTGCAGCCTGTTCCTAATTCGCTGTCAACACCTATTTTACCGCCATGTTTTCTTATAATCTCAGCACTGATGTACAGCCCAAGGCCCAGGCCCGAATATTGCAGACCGCTGCTATCCGCGCGATAATAACGGTCAAATAAATAGGGTAGTTTTTCAGGCGGGATGCCGGGCCCATTGTCGCTAACTGAAACCTTTGCCATGTTGTTTACCTTTTCAATTTTAGCGTAAATGTCTTTAGACGCAGGTGCGTATTTTATGGCATTGTTAACAAAATTAATTACTACCTGGTCAATTCGGTCCGCATCGGCGTATATCATCAATTTTTTATCGCCTTTAGTAATAATATTATATATACCGGCAACCCTTACATGCTGGCAGCAATCGGCAATCATTTCAGCTATCGTAAAGGAAGTTTTATTCAGGTGAAGCTGCCCTTCGTTAAGTTTATTGGTGTTCAGTAAATTCTCAATAAGGGTAGTTACTTTTTCCATGCTTTTGTTCGACTGCTCAATCAGTCTGACGAGCATATCAGAAGGATCATCCTTCATGCGGTTCAATAATTGCAGCGAAGCTTTCAGCGTTGTAATAGGCGTTTTCAACTCATGGCTGGCAATGCTCATAAAATCATCTTTCTTTTTCAATAGCTCTTTTGTCGCCTGGTCAAGTATGTTTTGTACCGTAATGTCCAGGGAGGTGCCTACTAAACGATAAGCAATGCCATCAGTATTAAAATATGCTTTCCCTCTGAATTTTATCCATCTAAAGTTATTATCACGGGGTTCAACGGTCCTGAACACCTCTTCATATTCACCTGTATTTACGCCGTTTAGCGCTTGTTTTATGATGTAGTCTAAATGATGCCTATCATCATGGTGGATCATCTTTATGAAATGCCCGTAATCAAGTTCATCGGATGAAACAAGGCCAAACATCTCTTTAAACCGGGAATCCGCCATTAGTTCCCCTGTCAGCGGGTTATAATCCCATGTTCCTAACCCTGCTGCGTCCACGGCAAGCTTTAATCTATCGTTGCTTTCCTCTAATAGCTGTTCTATTTCAGCCAGCCCGTCTTCTACCTTTTGTTTTTCTGTAATATCCTCAATATCTAATAATATAAGCTGGCCTCCATTTACTTTATCAAGCTGCCTGGCATTTAAACTCATCACCCTGCGCCCCAACGCAGGAAATACGTGCGTAACTTCAAAATCAATAACTATCTTTTTTTCGGGCAGGATGCTTTCTAACAGGTAACGGAGTTCCGGGATATTCCATTGCTGGTTGCCCAGGTCAAAAAGGTAATGTCCCTCTGTTTCGGTTTCTGTTACCTTAAATTTGCTATAAAACCCGCTGGTGCACCGCATTACCTTTAAATCCTTATCCATTACAATAAGCGGATCGCGTAGTGTATTAATAATTCTCTCTGTATAATACAGGCTATCCAATTCCTGGTTAACAAAGTTCAATTCATCTTTTAAACCTTTTCGCTCGTTTGTAATTCGCTTTATTTCCAGGTGGGCCAGCAGCAACTCATCTTCCAGCTTTTCAATCAGGATGTCTTTGGTGCTGGTCACCAGGTCAATATCTGCCTGGTGATAAACCGCTTCTATTGATGCCAGTTTTAGCACTGCGTCAAACGTTTCCAAGGGAACATCGCCGTTTACAGGAATTTTAATTACGGACAACGAATCTTTCGCCGCCGATTTTGATACAATGTCGAGGGGCTCTAAAGGCAAAGTTCGGCTTACAGGAATTTTCATAATAGATAAGGGATCTTTCGCCGCCGGTTTAACGACAGCATCAGGGCTTGGTGGAATTTTAGTTGTGGATATTGAATCTTTCCCTGATTTTTTGATTTTAGCCATTTAATGAGCCTGAAGCAAAATGTTATATCCCATTTTTAATTTTCATACAATAAACAGGCACAGGGAAATATTAATAAAAAAGTAAAAAAGACGGGAATTGATGCCAACTCACTCAAGGTACACATCAAAAGCGGAATTGTTTGAGTAAAATGAAATTATTTATTTATTTTTCTGAAGGAACAGTTTGGCCTGCTTTTTTATTTAAACCCGCAGGGCTTGAAAACCTTTTCAAAAACACTAAAAACCCTTGCTTTTGTTTAATATATTTGAACCAAACGATTTAAGCCGGCGTTTTAAATTTTAGCTGCCATGAAAAGATACCCGCTATTTATAAGCTGTATAACTGCCCTTGCCGTTTGCTTTTCGGGTTTTACCCTCAAGATGGAGGACGGTCATAAAACCCTCGAAATAGGCGCCACCGCGCCCGATTTCAGTTTGCCCGGCATCGACGGCAAAACGTATACGCTCGAATCCTTTAAAGATGCGAAAGTACTGGCGGTAGTTTTTATGTGCAACCATTGCCCAACCTCGCAGGCCTACGAGGACAGGGTAATAAAACTCACTACTGATTATGCACCAAAGGGCGTGAGCGTGGTAGCCATAAACCCCAATCACCCGGCATCGCTGCGTTTGGATGAATTGGGCTACAGCGATGTAGGCGACTCATACGAGGAGATGAAGGTCAGGGCTAAAAATGCCCATTTTAATTTTCCTTATTTATACGATGGCGATACGGAGATAGCTTCAAATAAATACGGCCCGGTATCAACCCCCCATATTTTTATTTTTGATAAGGACAGGAAATTGCGTTACCAGGGCAGGATTGACGACACGGAGAACCCAAAAAAGACGCCGCACAGCCAGGACGCCCGCAATGCGATCGATGCTTTGCTAAGGGGCAAAGAAGTACCGGTTGCCGTAACCAAGGTATTCGGCTGCTCGATAAAATGGGCCGAAAAAAGCGTTTGGATTGATAAAGCTAAAATTGCATGGTCGAAAGAGCCTGTGAAGCTTGATACCATTGATGCTAAAGGCATTGCTGAACTTTTAAAAAACCATTCGGATAAATTACGGTTGATAAATGTTTGGGCCACGTGGTGCGGGCCTTGTGTTGAGGAGTTCCCGGATTTTGTGACTATGAACCGGATGTACCGCGACCGTGGGTTTGAATTTGTAAGCATCAGCGCCGATGATCCGGAACATAAGGATAAGGCACTGAAGTTTTTGCAGCGCGAAGAAGCATCGGGGCCTAATTATATTTTCAGTACCGACGATAAATACAAACTGATAGAAGCCGTGGACCCGAAATGGGAAGGTGCATTGCCCTATACCATCCTGGTAGAGCCCGGCGGAAAAGTGGTGTACGCGCATGGCGGCATCATCGACCCGGAGGCCTTGAAGAAAATAATTTTTGACGACCCGATGATCGGCCGGATTTACAAATAATATCGAGATGAATACGATAACCGAAATAGCAGCCCGTTTATCTTCACTTTGTACCGAACTTAAGTTTACAGAGGCTTACTCGGAACTTTTTTCTGAACATGCGGAAAGCATAGACCCCGTTTATAAAAACGACCCCTTAAAAGGGCTCGGTCATTTGATTGAACGGGAAAGGCAATTTCTTTCAACCGCTGAAATTCATGGGATAAACGTGTCGGAGCCTTTATATGCCGGGAGTTATTTCAGCGTGGTTATTTCGATGGATTTTACCGTTAAGGGGCAGGAAAGAAAAAAGATAGAGGAACTTGGTGTTTATAAGGTTGAAAATGGTAAAATTGTAAGCCAGCAGTTTTTTATGGGTTGATTATTTTTTGTGATTTCACCGATTGTTGTTGGTGATTTCACCGATTACCCTGGTGATTTCACAGATTTTTATTGATTGATTTCACCGATTTTGGAGAAGCGTACCGATTAATTAAGTTGCCGATTATTTTGACCATTATGCGATCTTACCTTTTACCTGCAGCTCTTTTTGGCTTATTGCTTACGGCTACAGCCTGTTTCGCTCAGGACGTGCCTGGTGCGGTTATGTTTCATTTTTACTCAACACATACTTCGTTTCCTGATACAGCCCGGGCGAAAGGCCACCTTTACGATAGCGTTTTGTACACGGCCAGTGAACATTACAGGGATAGTACCGTTTTGATCATCGCTCCTAAAAATCTTGATGCAAAAAAGACTGTCGACTTTGTTTTTTGGTTCCATGGCTGGCGCAATAATGTGGATACTGCCGCTGCCTTTTATGAGCTAACCAAACAGTTTATTGCATCGCGCCGCAACGCAGTTTTGGTTTTAGCTGAAGCCGCGAAAAATTCACCGGACAGCTATGGCGGCAAGCTCGAGAATCCGGGTGATTTTAAGGCGCTCGTTGCCGATGTGCTGCAGGGTCTAAAGGCGCAAAAACTGGTTCCTCAAAACTGTGTTTCGGGGCATATCCTGCTTGGCGGGCACAGCGGCGCTTACCGGGTGATGGCGCGCATTATTAAGAACGGGCAGATGCCGATCGACGAGGCGATGCTTTTTGACGCCCTGTATGCTGAAACTGACATTTTTATGGATTGGATAAAGGCGGACAGCAAACACCGGTTTATCCACCTATTTACCGATCATGGCGGTACGCTGGAAGAAAGCAAGCACATGAACAAGCTGCTGGACCAGGCTAAGATCAGTTATTTGCAAGTGGAGGAAAAGGACCTTACACCGAAGGAATTACAGCAATATCCCATTATTTTTATCCACAGTTTAAAGCAGCATAATGATATTGTTAACCAGGGTAACTTCGAACTAATGCTGGAGAATGAACCGTTTTTGAAGAAATTGTAAACCATTGAGGGCATGGAAATGGCGGTGGCGGGTTTAGATATTGTGGTGAACGATGTAGAGATTTAATAAACGAGCGTAGAGACGCGATGCATCGCGTCTCTACCAACCAGACAATCAAAATTTTACCCTCGCCGCAATCGTCGGGTACGTCTCAAAAAGGTTTTCGCTGGTGATCACGTGATAATAAAGAATAACTTTTGAGCCCATTGAAAAGTTTCCGCGCACCCTGAACCAAAGCTGCGGCTCACCAAAAAATGAAACTGTTTTTCCGCGCAGATCTTTTGTAAAGTCTTCACCCGTATTTTTGTTAAGGGTATATAGCTCAAAATCGCCGGCAAACTCCACTTTATAGTTCCAGAAACCTTTGCCCCAATAAAATGAAAGCATCACATCGTTGCTGGGCCTTTTCAGCATATTATAATTATAATATAAGGCAGCATTAAACCAGGCGCCTTTCCATTGAAAGGGATAAGATGGGCCTGCAGAGAAGGCGTTGGCAATATAAAAGCTATATTGCTTAGGTTCGGTTACGCCAAGGCCGCCGCTGTATTGCAGGCTTAAAAATATCTTTGGTTTCCACAGCCGAAGCGATTGCGAAGCCTGTATAAATGTTTTACCAATATTATCGTTTGCCCCCTGCATATCGCTTTGTATTTTGATGAGAAAGGAACCCGGCTTTATGAAGGAGGAGGTATCGTTTTGCGATTTAAAATATTCAAAATATAAAGTTGGGAAGTTTCGTGAATTATGGGTTGGATCAATACTATGCCTGAAATCGTAATGTAATTGCAGGCTCTGCGAAAACAAGTTGGTTGAGAAAATGGATAAAGAAAACAGCAGGAGATATTTCATGGTATTAAATTATTTTTTGATTTTTAAAAACCAGGCCTGTTTGCCTGATTTGTAAATATCTTTGAAGGGATTTTTGCAGGGCGTAATCGCAGCGGAATTCTTGCGTAAATCCGGGTTTAATATTTTATTTAACTGATTGTTAGTGTTTTATGGTCGATGGTAACGCTTTAGCTTTTGCCGCATTGTTTAAGGACGCATATACCAAATGCTTTGGACAGGCCATAAAAAGCCCGCTGACAGAAACCGAAAGCAAAATATTCTGCAATAAAATACTGGATCAAACCGGGCTTTCGATCGGCTGGAAAAGCGTAAAAAACTATTCGTTCTATATAGTAAACGTTAGCGGCGCAAAACAGGAAAACCCTTCGGTAGCTACGTTGGATACTTTAGCGCGGTATGTCCTGGGGGCGCCATATACCAGTGAGATACAAAGGAAAAACGATGAAAGCCATTATCCCTATTGGTTTCTTTACCGGGAAAAATTCATTAAAATTTCAAAAAGGCCTGCATCAAAGGCAGTCAAGTGGCGAGGGCTGGCTGTGGCGGGGATAGTTGCGGTCATACTTTTAGCTGTTTATTTCAAATACGCTGCCAGCTCAAACAACTACAAATTTACGGATAATTTTAAAAACCTAAATGAGAGTGCCATGCTGAAAAATGGCTGGTTTATAAAATCGAAGGACACGGGTTATTGGAACAAACGAAGTGAAGAACCGGGGCTGCTCACCTTATATACCCTGAAGGGCGATAACTGGCCGGACCCCGCTTTTAAGCCGGATATTAAGAATTTACTGCTGCGGGAAGTGCCATCAGGCTGTTTTACCACCGAGGTTCACCTGGGCAAATTTATACCAAAACAGGAATGGCAGCAGGCGGGCATCCTGTTATTGGAAGACACCTCGTTTACCGGGAAAAGCATCCGCCTGTCACTAGCGTTCAATGATTATTTTGCCGGCACGGCACGGCCCAAAGAGATTTATGTCCAGGTTATCAGTTCGCTTGGCGGCGCCAGCAAGCCCGAGGAAATAGCCCATCAGCCCATCATGTACCCCGATAGCGCCGTCAACAATCCGGAGATGATCAAAAACATGGAAAACCCGGCATTAAGAATTGAAAAGCGTGGTAAAACATTCCGGTTTTTGTACGCCATTGGCGTACGTGAAAACGGGGCGTTTAAAGAAGTAGCCACGCAGGAATTTGACATGAAGCCCCGGTATATCGGCATTTTTGCCATAAGAGGGTTCACAAATGCGGGTAATATCCCGGCAAGGTTCAAATTTTTCAAAATAACCGGCGACCCTTGTGATTAGGTACCGGTTTCGCCGCCCCGTTATGGTTAATTACTAACTATCACTACGCCCGGTTTCATGGAGTCGTGGATCGTACAATGGTAAGTATAAGTACCTGCCGTTGCGAATGTAAAGTCAAAGGCCGAGCCTGGCGCAATGCTGCCGCTGTTAAAAATACTGGTTAACGAAGTTGCAGTATGGGGCATACCGTCCATATTTGTCCATCTGACGGTGCTGCCTGCTTTAATCCTGATCGTATCCGGGAAAAAGGCAAAATTCTGGATGTTCACCGAGGCGCCAGAAAATGTATTTGGCGGTTTTGAGCCACTGCTCTTTGAACAACTGCAGACCGCTAAAACGGCCGAAAAAATAACAAGGGTGATATAGCTAATTTTCTTTGTCATGATAAAAGTGTTTTGACCTTACATATTACATATTATAACTGACACGGGCAAAAAATAAAAAAGGTTGCCCGTGGATAAAGTTTATTTCCAACCAATTAACAACCGGCTGGAAGCACTTTAACAATACGTAGTTTTACGTATAAAATACAGGGGAATTACGATAGGCGGATAAATGCAATTGGTTTAGTTTTACATAACCTGGTTAAGTAAAATTGATTGATAATGGCCGTACGTATAATCTGCATTAAAAAAGACAAGGGCGACTATGAAAACCCCTACCTGGCAATTGATCATTTAGAGTGGATCAATGAACGGATAAATGTTAAAGGAGTTACCGACCGCACAAAGATACACGACTGGATAAAAGATGAAGATGGGGAGGCCTATGTTATAGATATGTCCGGAAATAAGATCAAACTGGTACCCGCAATTAGTCCGCAAGGCGATAAATATGTAAAAACTGCGGAGGACGAAACAGTTGATTGTTTACTATCCTTGCCTGACTGCATGTGAGTAAGTCTGAAGGTAGCTTTACTTTAGTATTTGTACATGGTTTTCCGGTCGAAGCGATGAGCGGAGAGGGCAGGGTTCCTGTAGCGCGAAACAGGTTTCAGAAGGCTTTAATTCCAAACGGGAGAAATTCTAGTGCTTCCACTTTTTAAAGGGATGAACTGAAAGATTTGAATTGTAGTACCTGTCGTCGTCGCTCACCTCACGGGCAAGCCAGTCGGGTTTATCAAATTCTTCGTCCTCATGTTCAAGCTCGATCTCGGCCATGATCAATCCTTCGTTATCGCCCGAAAATTCATCCACCTCCCATAAATTGCCCGCAAACTTTACCTTATACCTTATCTTTCTGACCTCCGACTCCGCAAAAGCATCCAGCAGCTCAATGCCATCCTCTACAGGTATTTTATACTCATATTCCTTGCGGCTGATGCCACTGGTACTTCCTTTCAGCGTAATATACCCATGTTTATCCGTAACCCGCACCCGGAAGGTGCGTTTTTCGTCGTTTATTAAATAGCCCTGCCGGTAATGTGTTCCTTTGCCTTTTTTTACCCGCCGCCATTTTTCATGATCGACCAAAAACTTCCGCTCAATTTCGTTACCCATACCAATTTTGGAAATTATTTCGCACCCGATGCATTTTCAACAGTTGCCACTTTTTTTAAAAAATCGTCGGCCAGGGAGGTAATGGTTCTTTTTATACCGGCATTTTTTCTTTTAATCCGGGTAACCACCGGTTTATCATTGAACTCGGGCGAGGAAAATAATTGAGCGGCAACAATATTGTCGTGCCACTTACCTATGCTTTCCTGTAATTTATCCAGGTACTCCGCATTGAAGGGCAGCGAACCGTCGAGCGCCTTTTTTGCGAGCTTGTGATTGTACACCAAAATTTTTATCAGCTTGCGGTTGGTGTGCATATCCTCGTTAAAGCCCGAAACCGCCAGGTTGGTGGCTATTTGCGCCAGCTGATTTTTATAATACCCGGCCACCGAATCATTGCCGACGCCGGGCAGCTCTTTTTTCAAATGTTTGCGGGCATCTTTTATGTCCTTAATAAATTTCCGGCCATGGTTGCGAAATTCATTGGTGCTCTCTTCAATTATCCGTTGCTGCCCTGATTTAAAAAGTTCATTTTTAACTGCGTAGGCCTCGCCCAGCTTCAGGTTGGTATGCGCGTCGCGTATGTGGCCGGCGTATTTAAATATTTTCCTCACCGGCTTAAAATGTTTCATCAATCCATTATGCCCCGATGTGCTTTCGAACAAACAGAGCAAAGCCTTTAGTTTTTTTATCTGTACCCTAAACTTGTGCAATTGTTCCTGGTCGCCGGTTTCTAAAAAAGCCTCTAAATGATGGTTCATTTGCTTCCATTCCTTATCGAGATATTTTATTTCATCCTTTTTTTTCATAGTATGGAAGATATATTTTAAACGATTAACAGCCAAAAACAAATAGTGATTATAAATATAGAAACTTTTTAATGCGGAAAAAAGAAAAGAGGGTGTAGTGGGGTGCAAGTCAAATTGTCACTTCGGTATCAGGCGGTCCTACGGAACGCAATACCCATTTTTATTTTTTCTACCAACCAGACGTCCCGCTGTGTCGAATCGTTAGCTCATTTTTACATCCCATCGGGATGTATAGTTGGTAGAATATACAGAAAAAGTCGCCTGACGTTCCGTAGTTTCGTGCATGGCCGGCGACAATTGATTTGCAAAAGGGTGACGGTTACCGGGTGAAAGCCCTTAACTGATTATTATTCCGGAAACGCGTTAAAAAATTTGGAAGTTTCGCCGCCCACCCTGGCTGCTTATTGCTTCCCGGCCGGCTGATGCTGAATCAATTCGTCGATCAAATCCTGTACAATCTTATGGTCCGCTTTCTCAACCAAATAAGCCTGTCCCGTTCCCTGATCATCCCATTTATCGCTGCCGTCATCCGCAACTGTCATCCGGCCCTGGTGCAGGGTGTACCAGCTTGAATAGCCTTTTATCGCAACCAAAACCGCGGTCTCGTCCCAGCTCATCCTGCCCAAAGCATCTTCTTTTGCCATTGGGATGGAAATGCGGAACACATCTTTTACCGGGTCGTTATGAATTGCGTTGTTATGGATCAACGGCAATCCTACTTTTATTTTCTCGCCTATTTCAAAACCACTGAGTATGATAGGCGTACCCCAGTTTGCATAAACATTTTGCGACGCCTTCGCATCCTTCATCACATTAAACTCCGAGCCCGAAGGGAACTTACCGGCCATGCATACCAGCAATTTTACTTTTCTCTTAATAAGTTCCTTTCCTGTCAACGATGAATATTCATCTGCGGCGGTATTCAATAAATTGGCAAGATTGGTTAAAAAGCCAACTGTCACTATGGTTACGCTATGATCGGGCTGGGCTGATAATATCTTGCGGTAAAGCTTTACGGCGTCCCGGGCCTCGCTGTTTGTTTTTATTTTATGCGGATATTTTGCCAGCAGGGTATCGGTCCAGTGCTGCCAGTCGCGCAGTTCTAAGGCATAGCCTTTAGGCACGCCGACCGGGATCCCAGGGCGCTTAAAATAGGTATTAAATACATTTAACACCCCGGCCACGCCTTCGTATTTTGTGCTGGCCACGGTGGCTAAAATTTTTGCTTCGCCTTTATCGGCCAGCGCATGCAGGATAGTTATCGCGCCGGTATCGTCGTAATCGGGGCCCATATCGCTGTCGAATATAATGTGCACTGACCTGGTTGGTTTTTGGGCGAAGGTATTTATGGCGCAGCAAAAAATTAAGGGAACTATTAAATATTTGATCAACATATTTGGGCTGGTTTACTGAGTTGGCTAAATTGCAGCGAAAATTACGAATTTAAAACGCATTTCAGGATTAACCTTTCCCAATACTAAGTTAATGCAACCAGTTTCATTTTAATCCGGCCCATTCCATCAATATCATGTAACTTTAAGCCATCAGTGGTATCTAATACTAAAATTATTAACTGTTCCACAAACCTTATTTATGTTAAGTATCCGCAACATTGTAAAACAGTACGCCGGACACACGGCATTAAGCGATGTAAGTCTCGAAGTTGAAAGCGGCCAGATATTCGGCCTGTTAGGGCCGAACGGCGCCGGCAAAACTTCGCTTATCCGCATTATCAATCAAATTACCGCTCCTGATTCGGGTGAAATCTATTTTAACGGCGAAAAACTCAATCAATCACATATCGAGCGAATCGGCTACCTGCCCGAGGAACGCGGCCTTTATAAAAAGATGGAGATCGGCGAGCAAATGATCTACCTGGCGCGATTGAAAGGCTTAAGCCGTGATGAGGCCACCAGGCGGTTAAAAATATGGTTCCAGAAACTGGGAATGGAAACCTGGTGGAAGATGAAGATTGAAGAACTATCAAAAGGCATGCAGCAAAAAGCGCAATTTGTGGCTACTGTTTTGCATGAGCCCGACCTGATCATCCTGGATGAACCCTTCAGCGGTTTCGACCCGGTAAATGCCGAAATAATAAAGGACGAAATATTGGAGCTGAACCGCAAAGGCGCCACCATTTTATTTTCAACCCACCGCATGGAATCGGTGGAAGAGCTGTGCGACGCCATCGCTTTGCTCGACAGATCGAAAAAAATACTCGACGGCAAGATCAGGGACATAAAAAACACTTATCGCAATAATATTTACCTGGTTGAATATGAGGGGAAAAAGATAGATTATAACGGCGCTGCGCCATTTGAGCTGATCGATGAAATAGCCGGTTTGGATAATAACTTTACCATCAGGATAAAACTAAACGCGGGTACAAATTCAAATGATGTATTGCAGTACCTTATCCCGAAAGCGCGCGTAAATATGCTGCGGGAAGTGATACCAAGTATGAACGAAATTTTTATTGAAAAAGTAAACCAAATAGCCTGAGCCATGAACAAGATATTATTAATTATACAACGGGAATATTTTACCAGGGTTAGAAAAAAGTCGTTCATCATTATGACTTTGCTCGTTCCCGCGCTTTTTGCAGCCATGTTTGGCGTTATTGCTTTAGTTGCGAGCAACCAGGACCAAACTATGCATATTGTTAATGTTGTTGATAACAGCGGAGATTTTAAAGGCAAATTCCATGACCAGAAATTTGTCAAATATAAGTACACGGATAAAGCAGTAGCGGCAGCCAAGGCAGATCTGAAAAGCGAAAACGATCTTGTGCTTAATATCCCCGCCAACACAAAAGACACTGTGCAATTATTTGCCAGGAAAAAAACGACCCTTTCTTTGGCCGATAATATACAAGGCCAGATGAATGAAATTGCGACGGGCGCCAGCCTTGTAAAAGCTGGTATAGATACTGCCAGGCTGCATAAAATAAGGAGCAATATCGTCATCAAATCAAGTGAAATTACCGATGCCGGCGAAAAGAACACAAATATGGGCGCATCGTACGCATTAAGTTTTGCGGGGGCTGTGCTTATTTATATGTCGCTTTTCATTTACGGCGCCCAGGTAATGCGTGGTGTTATTGAAGAAAAAACAAGCAGGATAATTGAAGTGATCGTGTCATCGGTAAAACCATTCCAACTGATGATGGGTAAAATCGTCGGCGTGGGGCTTGTCGGGCTTACCCAGTTCGTTTTGTGGATCACGTTGTCCGCCGCGATAAGTTACCTGGTTGGGAGCAACGGCTCTCCGATGAACAGCACTGTTTCTAAGTTCATCCACAGCTTAGGTGCAAATGCCGGTTATGAGCTGTTTTGCTTTATGTTTTACTGGATCACCGGCTTCCTGTTTTACAGCGCACTTTTTGCTGCCGTAGGATCAGCAGTAGATAGCGAAACCGAAACCCAGCAGTTTATGTTCCCCATAACGCTGCCATTATTGTTTACTTATATTCTTTCTGTTTCCTATTTATTTATGGTGCCCGATAGCCCCCTGGCCTTTTGGCTCTCCATCATTCCGTTTACGGCGCCGGTTGCCATGATGGTACGGATACCTTTCAATGTACCGGGCTGGCAGTTGGAATTATCGATGGTGCTGATGGTACTGGGCTTTTTATTTACAACTTACGTTGCATCACGCATATACAGGGTGGGCATTTTAATGTACGGAAAGAAAACGAGCTACAAAGAGCTGGCGAAGTGGTTTTTTTATAAGGAATAGGCACCGATATTTACAGGGTTTGCAATCCGGGGAGCAGTTGCTGCCTGTCCCGGATTGCAAATCCCGACCAACGGGCTTGCAAATCCCGACCAACGAGTTGTTCACGTTCACTTCAGCATAGCACGCACAATAAATGTTTCGTTAACGCCTGAAAATCAACACGTTGAGGTTTCCGGTATTCGAAAAACGCCGAAAAATGCAAAAAATGTAAACCCTTCTAATTGTTAGACACTTGATTATTAAATAGTTAACCTAGAAAAATCCAGAATTATGTTAACCCTGTGTTAACCCTTTTTGCGACTGCGTCATTAGGCCGGATTTGTAATGCGGGGCTTAATATTGGGAGGATTTGTAATGCCGGGATGCTATTGCAGCCTTTCGGGGATTACAAATCCGCTGCTGTTAGGTTTGGGGATTATAAATGCTGACTAGGTGATTTTCGTCAATTTTGTTGGCATTATTCCATCCCGTTAGAAAAGATCTGAATGACTGCCAGCCCTCACCAATGTGATCTGGTTTTCCCCGGTAATTTCGATCCATATGATCAATAAATCCCCTTTAACATGGCATTCCCAGTTGTCGTTATAGTTTCCGGATAATTTATGAGCGCGAAATTTTGAGGGAAGGCCCGTTGCACCCTTTATTGCCAATTCGTTTTTGAGAAAATCATGAATAAGACTAAGATCTTTTAAAGACCGCTTCTTGATCAGCTTTAAATCTTTTTCAAACCTGTTGGTGAAACTTAAGGTGTACATTAAAGACTTTTGAAGAATAAATCCAGATCTTCGATATTTTTGATTTTCCCTGATCTGGCATCGGCAATAGCTCTTTTGGTAACTGTATTTGGCTGCGCATCTTCTTCAACAACTTTAATGATTTTAACATTGAGCCTTTTCGCAAGTTTCTCGAACAAGTCTCTGTCTTTATCTGGTATTTGTACGGTTAAAGTTGTCATGATATTTTTAAAGAAATTTATCCATCCGGTCTAATACAAATTTAAGTAAATTTTTTTTAAAGCCAGAACCAGGTGCTTATCTTTTACCTGCTGGTTTACGTACCTGTTAGGCCGGATTTCCTATCTTGAGCGTTCGAAAGATTATTTTTCCCTCTTTCCGGCCCTGCCGGAGAGAGGGATGCCGATCCGCCGGCTTGCGGAGATGGCAGGGTGAGTTGACCCGGCGGATATTACCCCCAATACATGGCGTCTAGTTGACTCACCCCGACTTCGCTTCGCTCGTCGACCCTCTCTACGGCAAGCCGTAAAGAGGGTAGCTGCTATATTTTTCATCCTTCGAACACTCGTAATTTGTAATCCGGGGCTTAATATTTCAGGGATTTGTAATCCCGGGGTGCAATCATACTGTCATGGATTGCAAATCCATCGTGACTCTGGTCGGATTGCAAATCCCGACCAACTGGGTGGGAGACGGAGCATCCACTTTTGATCGAATAAAAAAAGCGGCAACCGTAGGTTAACCGCTTTTTTCGTGGGAGTTACTGGGTTCGAACCAGTGACCCTCTGCTTGTAAGGCAGATGCTCTGAACCAGCTGAGCTAAACTCCCTTTATATTATTGTTCCCTTAAACTTCCTGAGCTAAACTCCCTTCGTTTTGGGATTGCAAATATAGGATGTAGGGGCTATTGTTCAAAAATTTATTTGCAATTTTTATGGTGTACGGCGGTTATTAAAAACCAGTTGATTTTAATTATCTTACAATCAATTAATTACACCGGAAAATCCAAAGGGGAAATAACAATATATGTTAAAATATTGTTAAATAAAACCGATTTCATTTCAACTACAGATTCGGTGGGTAATATTGTTACAATAAACAGAACGCTAATTCGTATATAAGTCTTTGATATGAAACTGTTGATCATCTTTTTAATTTCGGGCTTGTTCTCCACGGTCACCTGGCTGGGCGATTTTAATGAGGCAACTGCCGAAGCAGCAAAAACACATAAATTAATACTGATAAATTTTTCGGGATCCGACTGGTGCGGGCCCTGCATAAGAGAGCGGAAAGAGATATTGGAAAACGATGCGTTTACCGATTATGCCGCCGCACACCTGGTTTTGGTGAGGGCCGATTTCCCGAGGCAGAAAAAAAACCAGCTAGGCAAAGAGCAAACAAAGCGCAATGAGGCATTGGCGGATAAATATAATCCCGAAGGCAAATTTCCTTATACGCTGCTTGTTGACGAGCATGGGAAAGTACTAAAAACATGGGACGGCTTCCCGAATGAGTCGCCCGAGCAATTTGTTGATGAAATTACCCCTATTGCCGGTGCAAGTCGCTGAAGCCATAAAGAACCCGGTCACGGTACATAAGCGCGCATTGCGTTTGATGGGCAACCGCTTTGAGCTTAGCGTGGTGAGCGATAATGAGGCATGGGCGCAGCAATGTATTGATGCGGGAATTGCCGAAATAAGCAGGATCGAGAAGCTTTTGACCACCTTCAGCGATGACAGCCAAACCAACCAGATCAACCGTAATGCAGGCATACGGCCTGTAACGGTTGACCGGGAGGTTTTCGACCTCATAGCCCGCTCGCTGCGGATATCCGACCTTACCCAGGGCGCTTTTGATATTACCTATGGCTCCATTGATAAAAGCCTTTGGAATTTTGATGTGAACATGAAGCAACTGCCCGATGCTGAAACAGCGCGGAAATCGGTAAGGCTGATAAACTACCGCAATGTGATACTCGATGCCGAAAACACTAGTGTGTTTCTGAAAGAAAAGGGCATGCGCATAGGCTTCGGCGGAATTGGAAAAGGCTATGCTGCCGACAGGGCCAAAATAGTGATGAAACAATTCGGGGCGGAAAGCGGCGTAGTAAACGCCTCCGGCGACTTATCGGCCTGGGGATACCAGCCGAACGGCAATAAATGGACCGTTGCCATTGCAAACCCCGACTTGAAAGACGAAGTTTTCTCGTACATGACGATTACCGATATGGCTGTGGCTACATCGGGTAATTATGAAAAATTTGTGATGATAGGCGGTAAAAAATACTCGCACACCATTAATCCGCGCACAGGGCTGCCGGTAAGCGGCATTAAAAGCGTCACCATAATTACTGCCCATGCGGAGTTAGCTGATGCCATGGCCACGCCGGTAACTATTATGGGTGTTAAAACCGGGCTCGATTTGATCAATCAAATGAAAAATATCGAAGCCGTTATTATCGACGACAATAACGTGCTGTACACTTCAAATAATATTAATCTTACATAAAATAGAAATGATAAATCAATTCATCAAAGCGCTTGCCTGTATTATGCTAATGATAGCTGTATCCTCATGCGTTCATTTAAAAGAATACCAGAAAAGCAGGATCAATGATTCGGAAATGGCACTGACCAACCGTAAGGTGGAGAAGAATGAATTGAATTTCCAATCGTATCGCGAAGCGGCTTCAGGCGCTAACGCAGGGAAGACTGGTGGCGGCTGCGGCTGTAATTAAACTATTTTAAAGCATCCTTTTTAATGAAAAAGATATTTTTATCCGTTGTCGGGTTCTCTATTATATGCCGTTTAAGCGCCAGCGCGCAAACAAAGCAGGACAGTGTTTTCAATAAACCTGTGCCAAGCTTGTATGCTCCTGTTGAGCAAAAAGACACGACGCATTATAGTCCCCGCCGCCTCCGGCTGGATGAGATCGACTTTGTTTCCAGCTATTATAACCAAACCGGCACCCACTCATCCGTAACAGGCGACAACCCCAATTTTTTTGGCAATGGCGTATTTACCAATAGTATTGCAACAACCGACTTTTCCAATGGCCTCGATTTGAAATTGGTTTGGCTAAATAAGGCGCTCAATAAAAATACGCTCGGCATAGGTATGGGCTTTGACTATCATACCGCGGCATCGCAGGCTTTTGTTTCAAAAACCGGCGCCTCCAGGGATAACGGAACAAGGGTTTATCCGTCACTGGACTGGACCGTAGAGAACGAAAAAAAGGGTACCAGCTTCGGATTAGGCGCCTACTATTCAGGAGAATATAATTACAAATCGCGTGGCCTGGATGCGCACTTTTCAGTAAAAACGGCCGACAGGATGGGCGAATTCAGCGCCAAACTGCAGGGATATTTCGATCGCGTTATACAGATATACCCTTCGGAGTTTATCCCCAACACAACTGTAACCAATACCGGCGGAACAACAATTATTACAACGGCAAGCGGAAATATCATTTCGGCCAATGGCGAAACAGTCAGGCATTCAAAACCCCAGCTACCCTCAAACCCAAGAAATACTTTTACAGCTTCGTTATCCTATTCCCAAATTATTAATTCAAGGCTGCAGATCATGTTCCTCGGGGACGCGGTTGCGCAAAACGGCGATTTAGGCCTCCCCTTTCACCGGGTATTTTTACAGGGCGGAAAGGACACGATTGAAAAGCTCCCTTCAACGCGGTTTAAGCTGCCGGTGGGTTTCAGGGCCAATTATTTTATCGGCGACAACGTCATTCTGCGGGCCTATTACCGCTATTATGTTGATAGCTGGGGTATACGGTCGAACACGGCAAGCTTAGAGATCCCTTACAAGGTGACGCCGTTCTTTTCCATTTCGCCTTTTTACAGGTATTATGACCAAACGGCGGCGAAGTATTTCGCGCCCTTTGAGGCCCATAGCCCGACGGACCAATTTTATACCAGCAATTTTGAGTATTCGAAGTTTAACGCGGGCTTTTATGGCGTAGGCTTCAGGATTGCGCCGCCAAACGGTGTATTCGGCTGGCAAAACCTGCATGAGATGGAAATACGATACGGCCATTATACGCAAACCACCGACCTGGTATCGGATGTGGTATCGGTTAGTTTTGGGTTTAAATAGATATTTAAAACAAGCGGCCTATAATGATCTTGAAGATAAGCTTTTCGGTGGCGTCGGTAAATCCATAACCGATGCCGCCGTTAAACTCCCATTTGGGATCGACATTTAAATCTGTGGCGATAAATAATTGGTGTACCTGGTCCTGGAAGGCATCATAGTGAAAAAAAGGCCCCGTACTGCCATAATATTCAAGCCCCAGCGCGACAGCCTTGGTCACATCATAACTGCCCTTAACGTTCGGCGAAAAAATAAAGCCGCGGTTTTCATCGGGCCCGGCGAAGCTTTTATCAAGCGTAGGGTTAATAGATATGTAAAGCTTATTCCATTTTTTGTCTACTATCGGCCTGATCTCCAGGGTACTGGTATTTGCAGAAAAGGCTTTCTTCTGAAAGCCAAACTCTGCCGATAAGCTCACCCCTACCGGCCATTTCCAGCTTTCCGGCGCTGCAACCCTCGGCCTTATATGCGAACCGACATACGCAGTACGCCCATCGCTCCCTATCGAATTAAAAAAGTAAAAACCTGTTTCAAACCAGGGCGTCCAGCCGTGGGTGATCTCTACCGTTTCGTGTTCAACGTGGTTATCGGGCAGCTGGCCGTCAGCACCGGTGACAAAACCGTTCGCCGTATAATTACTGTGCAGCTCAACCATTGTATGGCCTTTTTCAACGGTTTCGGAACCATAAACTTGTATTTCGTAATTATCCTGGGCCTTAGCTGCGAGAGAAGAAAGTAATAAGAAGATGGAGGTGATTGTAATTCTATTCATATACTAACCTTTTATTCTACTCCTCCATTTATCATATCCGAAACTATTCCCTTTGCATCTTTTCGCTCAGCGAGAAATACTCCGGCCAGGTGAACGATAATAAATGCCAAAATCAAATACATGATAAATCCGTGCACATCTTTAACCGTATGCCGTATTGACTTAAAGGGGGCCATAGCATCCTCAAAAGCAAGGAACAGGCCGGTGATCACCTGGGCGATCAGCAGCACGTAAAAAAAGGCATATATGCTCTTCACCGCAACTTCGTGCCTGGCCTCCCGGTCCTTTTTTACGGTTTTGAAATGCTGCCAGGCGTTTTTTAGTATTCGTATAAATTTTTGGTCGGCGAATTGAAAAAACTCCAATACCAACCTGAATAAGAGCAATGCGGCCAAACAATAGCCAAAATACGTGTGCACATCCCAAACGCTGTCTTCAAGTGCATGCGCTACCGACCGCGCCTGGTCATTGCTAACGCTCAAGCCTGATTTTTGCAACTGCTCCTTCACCAGGGAAGAAGTTTGATGTTGATCGGTTATGGTTGAATTGATCAGCACGGTGATCAGCGACCCGCAAATCACTATTAAATTTGCCCAGTGCCACAGGCGAAGCGGCGCGGAATATCTTTTGGGCGGATGCGAGGGTTCAGCTTTTCTGCGCGAGGGTTCGATAATGGTCATAAATATATAGCAGGTTTTACTTCTTAAAAGTAGGCACTTAATTTGAAGTAATCCTGTAGTTATATTTTTTTTATCGTAATTATTTTATTACCGAAGCCCCGCTGGCTTCAGATTTTCTTCAATGTCAAACCTTATATTTGATAAAAAAACTATTGAAACTCCTGATCATTGAAGATGAAAAAGGGCTTCGTGATAATATAACCGTTTATTTTAATGAGGATGGTAATATTTGCGAAAGCTGTGATTGCCTGGCCTGCGCAATTGACAAATTGTCTAACTATGACTATGACTGTATTTTGCTGGACATCGGCCTGCACGACGGCGAGGGCTTTGCGGTTTTGGACTTCCTGAAAGAGCAGCAAAAAAATGAAACCGTGCTCATCATATCGGCCCGCAATTCGCTGGATGATAAGCTCAAAGGGTTAAACCTTGGGGCCGACGACTACCTGACCAAACCATTTCACCTGGCCGAACTTAAGGCAAGGGTAGTAGCCATATACCGCCGAAAAGCATTTAACACTAACAGCAAGCTTGTTTTTAACGAGGTGTCCATTGACCTGCTGGGCCGTACGGTTGAGGTAAACAACACCCCGGTTATACTTACCCGCAAGGAATATGATATGCTGCTGTATTTCATAGCCAATAAGGGTAAGGTGATTTCGAAAAATGCCATTGCCGAGCATTTATGGGGCGATGAAATGGATATGCACGATAACTTCGACTTTATTTATACCCACGTTAAAAATTTGCGAAGAAAGCTGCTGGACGCGAAGTCAAAAGATTACCTTAAATCGGTTTACGGCATAGGCTACAAATTTATGGCAGAATGAAGCTCTCGGCACATTACAGCAAGGCAAGCATAATTATAACCATTTCGGTTTTGGTGGCGGGCGGTATTATTTATTTTTTTACGATCAATAAGCTGGGCCGCACCCAGCTTGACCGCGACCTTGCCGAAGAGTTTGAAGAAGTTGTTAACTATGTTAACCTAAACGGCAAGCTGCCAAACCAGGTTGAATTTGATGAAGACCAAACGGTTTTTATAAAAACAAAAGACACGAACCTGCCGCTCAGGTTTTTCGATACCGTTTATAACAATCCAAAGGAGAAAAAGCCTGAACCCGGGCGGGCTGTTGCCGGCCTGATCATGTTAAAAGGCGAACATTATAAGGTTATCATTACCGAATCGCGGGAGGGCACCGAGTACCTTATCCAGCTGATCGGCATCATCACACTAATATTAACCGTATGCTTGCTGTTGGTGCTTCTTATTACAAACCGGTATATTTTAAATGGTCTCTGGAAACCCTTTTACGACACTTTGAACAAACTCAAAGCTTTTAATATTTCGGATAGCCAGGGGTTCAGTGCAAATCAAAACAAGGTGGATGAATTTAATGAGCTGAACGAGGTTGTTCAAACCATGTCGAAGCGCATAAAAAATGATTACCGCCATTTAAAACAATTTACCGAAAATGCCTCGCACGAAATGATGACGCCGCTGGCGGTAATTACGTCAAAGCTGGATACGCTGATCCAGGACGAGTCGCTAAAACCGGAGCAGCTTGACCAGATCAATGATATTTATTCGGCGGCAGGCAAACTATCAAGGCTAAACCAGTCGTTGCTGCTGCTTTTGAAAATTGAAAATAACCTGGTCGACGATTCGGAATTACTAAGTCTCGACGAGCTGATCAATCAGAAGGTGAGGCAGTTTCATGAACTGATTGTCGACAAAAACCTGCAAGTCAACGGCTTTCTCGACAACAAACAAATCACCGCAAGCAAATACCTGGTCGATATTTTGCTTAACAACCTTTTCAGCAATGCCATAAGGCATAATTATAATTATGGCAGCCTGATGATCACCCTGACAAATGATAAGCTGATTTTTCAGAATACGGGTCCCGAAAAACCGCTGGATGTTGACAACCTATTCGGGCGCTTTCAAAAAGGGCAAAAATCAGAGGGCACCGGACTGGGGCTAACTATCGTAAAAAACATCTGCAATTTATACCATTGGGATATTGATTATTCGTTTGAGAAGGGCATGCATATTTTTGAGATACGGTTTTGATTTAATTTGCATAAAAATCCATTACTTCAGCATCCGAATGACCGTTTTTTCTTAGTCCATTAAATACAAATCCGCAGAATAGTTGCCCGATTCTTTTATGGCATAGTCGCACTCGTCCACCCATTTTTCAATCGCCCCGTTTACGATAAAATATCGGTCGAGCGCAGCCCCAAAATGACAAGCATTATCATTAAAATCATCTTCCAAGTATATGACATCCGTCATCATTTTTCGATACTCGCGCCCGCCGCTGTGCATCTGCAATGTTTTTTCATACAAGTCTTTTGCCTTTTGATAATGATACACCGGTTTAATCGAAGTTTGAGCCTTGTAGCCGAGAAGAACGTTTAATCTTTGGTTGACATAGTCTTTTTCATCACCAATTATCCCCTCATGATTTTTTAATATATAAGCTATTCTGTAATGCGTGTATGCAAGATATCTATGTCCGATGGCGTAGTTAGCACCGTAAATTTCAAACAAACGTACCATCGTAAATCTGGTGAATAAACAGTTTACTATCAACTCGCGAATGGGCGCATTGCTAACAATATCCCCATTGATTTGGCTTTCGCAATATTTGGCATAAAAATCCAGCTCAATCATCCTCGAATATTGGGTTGATATCGTATTATAAGGAGATATAAGCTTTTCAATATTCGTAGGCGGACTACCTATTTTTATTGCGATGTAATGATACAGTAGTACAGGTTCCCTGCTCTCCTGGCTGAAGGAAATATTATTTAACGAAAATGATGGCTGTACCTTGTAATTCTTCGCCTTATTAATCACGTGGGTATCGATGCCCCCGGACGTTTCGGCAGCCATCTGTAACAAGGGATTTATTACGGTTTTTTCAAGCATATCTAAAAAACTGTTGACCAATGGATACGGACGTTCAACTGAAGCTGTATTTGGATTGTCCGCGATACTTTTAGCATCAGAATTGGCAACTCCTGTATTTTCTTTATCTCCGGTACTTCCTGTTGTTAACACAATCCTTAAAACATGTAATATTTTGTTGTACTGAAAGCTGCAACTTATCTTTCTACCGTATTTAAGGAAGTATTGACCTGATAAATAATAACATCGCATTATGTCTGTCAAATCTATCTTGGTTTTTCCTGATTTTTTTAGAAAAAAACTAAAATCTCCTGTTTTCAACGCCTGTGCCGAATCACTTTTTTTGAAATTGTAAAAGAGCTGGCCGATCGTAAATTTGTTGTATTTTGTATCAGATGGTTCGTATATGCTCAGCAGGCAGTCACCTATGTTTGACAACAGCGTAGCAATGTACCTGTAATGCACTGCCCTGAATCTTGAATTTTCTTGTTCAAGAAAAGTTTGAGCGTCTGTCATCACGCTTTTAGCCAAACTCGCAGTAACTTTGTAACGGCCACTATTCTTACATTTTTTAATTTCTTTAACTAGTTCTATTTCTTTTCCTTTGATCGAGCCCTGTCCTGTTGAACCATATTTCGCCGATATTACCTCATAAAGACTTAAAATGTAAATTGATAATGCCGACACCGGTTTATTTTTTCCTGATTGGTTTTTTATAAAATGTTGATTATTTTTAATTACATTCCGCATTTGGTCGAGAAAATCTTGGGGCAATATTTTTTTACGCTGGTTTAAGTCTATATTTTCGTCCAGAGTATTTTTTAAATCGAATTCAAGCTGGTTATTCTTAAAATACCACAGTTTCCCGATAAACGTGTACGCGTTCGCTTTAAGTAAATAATTCCGTCCGGGGGCGTTCAAAAATCCCTCAAACATTTTAAGAAAACTGCCTATAGCAATGCTAAGTTTGAGGTTGCTAATTCCCTCGATGCCTATTTTCTCCTGCATGAATATTTTTGCTAGGTACCCTTGCAAAATCATTTGCAAATGGTTACTCAAACTCGACGAATAGAACACAATCTCCTTGGTTGCATTTTGCGGCTCCTTTGCAGTTTTATAGTATTCATGGAGGTTTTTAATATCAAAGGGGACGCCTTTTACCAACCGGCCTGCCATAAATTTTTTGGCATCATTACAGCAGTCGGTATAAGCCGCCAACGCCTCTTCGTATGAATTCGTCTTTTCAAAGCACAGCCCAAGCTTCAACTTGTTTTTTGTCAGGGTGACAAAATTGCGCACATCCATTGATTCCCCGATGTTTAACCTGCCCAGCGCTTTTATTGCATCGGAATAGGCAGTTATCGCATCATCATATTCCTGGTCAAAAAAATGGAGATCCCCGAGAACTTCACTCAGATGGCTGATTGAAAATGTGTGGTAGTCGATATCCGATTCCCCTAAGAATTTGTGATAGATATTACGCAGTTCTCTTATTTTGCCGGTAATATGGAGCTTTACCAGGTGGCTCTCATCCAGTGTAAAATTATATGCAGCGGCTTCGGTCTCAAATATTTTTGATAAGTAAGCAATTTCGTTAATGGTACGGCTATAAAACTTGTACTCAAAAAGGCTGATTTCTGTTTCGCGGATATGACTCGAACTCAGGTGGTCAATGATCATCCTGATGTGCTGGCGCAAAAAGGGCGTTTTGTTAGTTGATAAAACCTCGGGAATCATTTCCAGGTTCTCCAGGGAAAATGCAAACGGGTGAAATTTCAGCAAATGATCAAACAAATAGGGGGTAGCGACTGCAATATTGTCGCTGTATATTTTAAGCTTTCCGCCCCATCTGATAACAAACGGTTTGTATAAATAATTAATAAAACCAATACGATATTGATTTTCATAGTTAAAGTGCAGGTATAAATGTGATTTGGAATATTCCTGCCAGTAGATAAGATTTTTTTCATTTTCTTCATTGAAATCTTCTTTAACTAAAATAAATTCGTGTATGGTTTTAATTAGCTTTTGGGGAGAGCCGTTGCTTCGATAGGTGAGAAAAGTCACGAAATTTTGAAGGGTAAAATATAATTTGCCTAGTTTCTGTTCGAAATCATCCTTTTTTATAATATGTTTAAGATATTTTTCTTCAGCCAATTTGTACAAAGCCGCCTTTGGCATTTCAGTTTTAGAAGGACGCCTGCTGGACCGTCTTTTCATTTTTTTTGGGTGCTCCGCGAAAAACAGTTCTCTCAAGTATAGTTCGATAGCATTGCTTAAAGACGATCTGTTTGATCCGCTTTCCAGCTCCGTTTCCTTCAAAAGACTTTCAACATTAAAAATATATGTAAAAATACTGCTGACGGATGACTGCCGGTCCGCAATATCCGCTAGTGACGCGTCGAACATTTCACGGCCTGCTATAAAAACAAAACGCGCCGGCGCCGTTGTGAAAAAATTTTTGAGGCTTGCTATAATGTTGACAATAGCCTGCTTACGTTCCCGCATTTCTCGTTCGTATAAAGCTTCATGTTGTTTATTTTCGTTTATTTCAAGCCCCCCATACAAGTACGAGGAAGAAGCGATGGTGTCAATTTTATCAAGTTCATCAAATATGAATATGAATTCGAGTGGTTTTCTTTTTAACCAGGAATTTTTTTCGGATATCTTTTTTAAAAATTGCTGCAGTTCAAACTCTATCTCTTTTGTGTTAGCCATCGGGTATCTTTTGACACGCCTTTCGCTCGCGCCAAATTTGGCCTTAATACTAGCTATCGAAAAATCGTCTTCGTTAGTATTCTCTTCCGACAAAGCCGAATAGCTGCGGTCCACTAACTGTTTTATCCTATTGAAAGGGCCGCGGTTTTTATCCTCGCGAAGGCCAAAAAGCTTGACAGCCATTAATGCGATATATACGCCAACAAGGGCTTTTAACCAATCTAGCGGAACCTGTTCAATCACCGTTTTAATTCCATCAACGATAGTTAACCCGTTGCCCTGTGGGATGCGGAATACCTTTTTTAGTTGTATTAATGTAAAAAAAACAGTGAAGAAAATGCACAGAAAAAAAATAAGTCTAAAACAATATAGCCAGGTCTTAGCCGAAACATTCAGTAATGTTGCTATGATGTTCCTGCGCCGGTAATTGTCATATTTCTCGTGAACGCTGCTTACCAGCAGCCTTAAAATATCTATTTCTTTTGGGTTATTTTGAGTAAGCGTCAGGTGTATGGGAATGATTTTGTTTTTGCTTTTTTTACTCCTTTCATCGCCGTTATGATCGCAGGTCTTGTACTGATGAATGACATAATTCACAAAGCTGGTTTTACCCATGCCTTTGTAACCCGTAACCAAGAAAACGCCCTTTTTTGCATTTCCATTCAAAAACTCTAAAAATTTCTCAACATTGCGTTTACGGCCAATGAACGGTATTATTTTTTGTTCCTTTTCGTCGTCTGAATAAGGAGCGTTATCTAATTTGTAATATTCGCTTATTTGCAGCGCCACATTTTTGATAAAGGACCTGGGAACATCTTCCATGGATTAGGTTTATAGTTTAAGTTAGATAAACCTAAGTATTAATATCCTATAAATCAAACAATTAACAAATATAGCTTAATAGTTAACAAGCACAAAAGTAAAGTAGCACCGTTCGAAATATTTTTTATTTTTACAAATAAATTTTACTTAGATTTCAAATCCCATGTTATCGTTTATAGTAAATGCCCGGGCAGCCGCCCGATTATTTTGGCTATTCGTTGGCTGTTTTTGGCTTTCACAAGCAATAGCCCAAACCGACACCCCAAAATTCAAGGTAATAGCGTTTTACACCGCCCGGGATGACAAGGCCCACATCAGCTTTGTGCACGATGCGAACGCCTGGTTCCCGAAAATGGCAGCTAAATACCATTTCAGTTACGACTCCACAAAGAACTGGAGTAATATGAATGCCGGATTTTTATCGCATTACCAGGTGGTGGTTTTTTTAGATACGCGGCCGGATGATCCCGCGCAAAGGGCGGCATTTGAACAATATATGAAAAACGGCGGCGGCTGGATGGGCTTCCATTTCGCCGGGTTCGCACTTACGCCATCGGAGTTTCCGCAAAATTGGGACTGGTACCATAACGTATTTTTAGGCTCAGGGCAGTATGTGAGCAATATCTGGCGGCCATCGGTGGCTATCCTGGATGTAGACCGCAATTTCCCCGCGACCAAACACATGCCCAAAAAATTTAAAACATCCCCTAACGAATGGTACCGCTGGGAAAACGACCTGCGCAAAAATCCTGATTTAAAAATACTTTGCTCCATTGATTCAGCCAGCTTCCCGCTTGGCACTGGCCCCAAGCTTTACGAGATATGGCACAGTGGCTTTTACCCGGTTGTTTGGACCAACATCAAGTATAAAATGATATACTTCAATATGGGTCACAATGACATGGACTATGAGCATAAATACGATAACACCGACCGTACCCTGTCGCATACTTTCGACAGCGAAATGGAGTCGAAACTTGTTTTGGATGCGCTGTTGTGGTTAGGGAAGAGAAATTAGAGGTTGGTTTTTAGTCCGAAAGTCAGGAAAGTCCGAAAGTCGGAAAGAAGCTGCAAGTTGTTACCCTGGCAACGTAGCAAAATTACAACCTTTCCAACATTTCAACTTTCCAACATTACAACCTCAATAACGTAGCAAAATTACAACCTTTCCAACATTTCAACTTTCCAACATTACAACATTACAACCTCAATCAACCACTCACCAATTTTCCCTATCTTTAGCGCCAAAAACAACCTGATTAAAGTTGACTGATCTTAGCCCCGCGCAACGCACCTGGAAATTATTTAAGCGCAATAAAATTGCGGTTGCGGCGCTGGTGTTCATCATCTTCACTATAGTTGTCGCCATACTGGGATATTTGGTCATGCCTGATTCTACCCCTTTAGCAAATAACATGACCATCCAGCTCAGCATAAAAAAACCGGGTTCCGAATTTATAATGCTGAAGCTTCGCAAATCCGAGCCGGTTGATACGGTAAATATTTTAAGCAAAATGCTTTTCGGGCAGCCCTCCTTTTACCGCGATGTACCGATAACCGGGTATTATTTCGCAAAAGATTCCATCTATACCAACGAATACATTGGTGGTGAAGATAGACCGGAAAAAAAGGCCTACAATATTTTCGAAGTGGTTTCGGGCCAAAAACCTGTTTATAAAAATGGCTATGTACTGTTTTGCCTTGCACAAAATAACTGCCGCAGCTACGTAGCGAACCAAGCAACCTTTAAACGGTTCCGCGATAGGATAAGCGGCGAACAAATCGTCCGCAAAAAGTTTTGGCTCGGTACCGATATTTATGGCCGCGATTTGTTAAGCCGCCTGATTTTGGGCAGCAGGGTATCCTTATCGGTCGGGCTCATGTCGGTGATCATCAGCATGCTGCTTGGGGTTACCATAGGCGCCCTTGCGGGTTATTTTGGCGGATGGATTGACGGCGCCTTAAGTTGGCTGATGAATATATTATGGTCGCTGCCGGCGCTTTTGCTGGTTATTGCCATATCATTTGCCCTGGGAAAAGGTTTGTGGCAAATATTCATAGCAGTAGGATTATCCATGTGGGTTGAAGTTGCGAGGCTGGTGCGCGGGCAGGTAATGAGTTTAAAGCAGGTTGAATATGTGGAGGCTGCGCGCGCGCTTGGTTTTAATAACAGGCGCATTATTACAAAACATATTTTACCAAATATCATAGGGCCCATATTGGTGCTGGCCTCGTCAAACTTCGCATCGGCTATATTGCTGGAAGCGGGCTTAAGCTTCCTTGGATTTGGCGCCCAGCCGCCAATGCCGACCTGGGGCAGCATGATAAAAGAACATTATGGATATATTGTGATGGATTCGGCGTACCTTGCTATTATCCCGGGCGTTGCGATCATGCTGTTGGTATATGCTTTCAACCTGGTTACCGTGGGATTAAGGGATGCATTTGATATAAAATCACAAAGTACCCGCTTTTAAAAAAAATATATTTATTTTAGGCTGCCTTTCTAATTAAAGATGCAAAATATTGACGACATCTCACCCGAAGACGAATTAATACGCTTATTGCTTAAAAGGCAAACGGAGTTAAATGCATTACTTGAAGTAACACAGGCTATTAACAAAGACACCGGCACCGGTGTGCTGATCCAGATGCTGCAGGTAATTTTAAAGAGCTACCTGCAGGTTGGCAAGCTGCGTTTTTTAATTGAGAAGGATGGAACCTTCGTTTTGCTGTCGAAGTATGGGGGCGATATCGAACCGGTAGGGACGCTGCACAAAGCCTGTCTTAAATTAGATAAGATCAAAACCACCATACCCCTGGCCGACCACGAAGACGTATTGCTTTGCCGGTACGACTATTTTATCCCCATCTACCATAAAAAGCGGGCCCTGGCCTATGCACTTATCGGCGATTTTCGCCCTTCAGGCGAGCTGCTTAATAACGATCTGAATTTTATTCAAACCGTAGTCAACGTTATCGTGGTAGCGCTCGAGAATAAGAAGCTTTTCCGCGAGCGGCTGCAGTCAGAACGGTTTCAGCGCGAAATGGAGTTAGCCGTGGAAGTGCAGAATATGCTGATTCCTTTAAAAGCGCATAAAGACAAAAGTGTTGAAGTAAGCGCCAGGTACATTCCCCATCAAAATATCGGCGGCGATTATTACGATTTCATCCGGCTTAACGAATACGAATTTTTATGGTGCATAGCCGACGTATCGGGCAAGGGTATCTCGGCGGCTCTGCTAATGGCAAATTTCCAGGCGAGTTTGCACGCCTGGTCGGCCGTGGAAAACGATCTCACCAATATTATTGAGCGGCTGAACAAAATTGTGATCAATAATACGAAAGGCGAAAGGTTTATTACGTTGTTCCTGGCCAAGTATAACCAAAACACCCGGAAGCTGAACTATATAAATGCAGGGCATAATGCCACTATTTTATTTTCAGACGGCGAGGCCAAAACCTTGAAGCTGGGTACCACCATGATCGGGGTTTTTGATGAGCTGCCTTTCATTAACCAGGGCGAAGTCGATATCGAGCCCGGCAGCCTGATAGTAAATTACACGGATGGCTTAATGGACCATGAGCAGAATAACAAAAACTGGGGCGAAGAAAGCCTGGTTGAATTTATTAAAGAAAATGGCAAACTGCCCGCCGATGATTTTAACCAATTGCTGATGGACCACATAAACCTTGTAATAAAAGGCAAGCCTATCGACGACGTTACACTGCTGACACTGAGAATATTTTAGGGGGCGGGTTGTTGGAAGGTTGTAATGTTTTACTGTGATAAATGAGAATTATGAATGCGTCGGAAAGCAAAATTACCAGTATACCGGTTTGTTGGAGACAACTCCAACAAAGGCAGGATAACGCACCAAGATATTTTAACAACGCAGGCAATTTTCAACATATACAACAACTACAACTTTTATAACGTTTCAAAAACAATGTTACTCGCCCGATACCAATTTGACCTCCTCGAAGCCGGCTGCGACGAAGCCGGTCGCGGCTGTTTGGCCGGGCCGGTATTTGCAGCGGCGGTAATACTGCCCGATGACTTTAACCACGACCTGCTAAATGATTCGAAGCAATTATCTGAAGAAATACGGTATGAACTCAGGATCGAGATCGAACAAAAAGCAATTGCCTATGCGGTTGCCACGGTAGACAATGAGGAGATTGATAAAATAAACATCCTGAATGCCTCCTTCCTTGCCATGCACCGCGCTATTGAAAAATTGGCCCTGGTACCGGAGTTTCTGATCATCGATGGTAACAGGTTTAATAAATACGGCAATACCCCGCATAAATGTATTGTTGAAGGTGATGCCAAATATTTCAGCATTGCTGCCGCCTCCATCCTTGCCAAAACCTACCGGGATGATTATATGAAACAAATCGCCGTCGAGCATCCCGAATACGATTGGCACAAAAACAAGGGCTATCCCACCACAAAGCATCGGGAAACCATTCTAAAAATTGGTTTCACCCCCTACCACAGGCTAACGTTCAGGGTAACTGACCCCCAACTGGATCTTTTCAATGATTTGGAGCCGGTAGCTTAGCAAGTTCTCTTTTTGCATTTTAATGTAATTTTTAAAAGTTTCGGCTTAATCAAACTGTTAAATAATTGCCAATTCCTTCAAATTATTATTTTTGTTGAAAACCGTAATCGTTGAAGATCCTTATTTTAACTCATCGTGTCCCGTTCCCGCAAAACGGCGGATATCCTATAGTGGTATGCAATACCGTAAGGGGGCTGGTAAACCTAGGCCACGATGTTTCGCTGGTGGCGCTCAACGCGAAAAAAAATATGCATCATGAGAACGACGAGGATGATAACGACCTGCTCTCAAAAATAAACTACAGGGTTTATGATATAGATACAAATGTGTCTGTTTTTGAAGTGGCGGTTAATTTATTAAGTAAAACATCATTTAATATTGATAGATATTACTCTCCCGATTTTGAAAGACTGCTGATCCGCGAACTAAAAAAAACAGCGTACGATATCATCCAATTTGAAGGCCTTTTGGTGTCCTTATATCTTTCGGCGGTACGAAAAAATACTAAGGCTAAACTGATTTACAGGGCGCACAACATTGAAAACCAGATATGGGAGATGCTGTCGCAGCAAAAAAGCGACCCTTTTAAAAAATCGTACCTCAGGATGCATGCCCGGCGCATAAAGAATTATGAACTGCAGCAGTTAAATTATTTCGACGGTATAGCGGTGTTTACCGAGGAGGATAAAGCCACATTGCTTGGCTATGGCACCCGGATACCCATAGAGATATTGCCGGTAGGCATAAACCTCGACCGTTACAAACCAGATTACACTAAAACCGAATTTCCTTCGCTGTTCTTTTTAGGTTCGCTCGACTGGCTGCCTAACCGCGAAGGCATAGAATGGTTCCTTGAGAACTTTTACAAGGACTTGACCGAAGGCGATCTCCGGGTACGCTTCTATGTCGCCGGGAACGACATCCCCGAGCGCTTTGACGATTATGAAGTGATGGGTAAAATTTTTATACAGGGCGAGGTTGACGATGCGCTGGAGTTTTTAAACAGTAAATCGATAATGATAGTGCCCTTGCTATCAAGCGGGGGCATGCGCGTAAAAATTGTGGAAGGAATGGCGATGCAGAAATGCATTATTTCTACCTCGCTGGGCGCCGAAGGCATCAATTATGAAAATGGCATCAATATCATCATTGCCAACAACCAGGAAGAGTTTTACGAAGCCATAAAGCTTTGCATTGCCGACGAAGAATACTGCAAATATGTTGGCCTTAATGCACGCAAGCTTATCGAAGATCAGCACGATGTAAACAAAGTCACAAAAAACCTCGTTGCGTTTTACGACAGTGTGGTTTGACCGAGATTTTCAAACAGTCTAAATCCAAACTCTTCGGACTTATAGAATTTACCGAATTATTTTGCCTTTATTCCATCCTGATAATCCGATAAACCCTAAAATCCGGGTTCAGACCAAGGTACTTTTAATAAAAGTTTCCGCCTGTCCATTAAATCCATAAATCGTGTTATTTTTGTCGCCTATTAGTTTTTTATGAAGAATACCGCTTTAACTGAAGTCCATATTAAGTTGGGCGCCAAAATGGTGCCTTTTGCAGGTTACAATATGCCCGTGCAATACGCAGGCATAAATGCCGAACATGAAACAGTGCGCAACGGCGTCGGCGTTTTCGACGTGAGCCATATGGGCGAATTTATTTTAAAAGGCGAGCATGCGCTCGACCTGATCCAGCAGGTTACCAGCAACGATGCCGCCAAATTATACGATGGCAAGGTGCAATACTCCTGCCTGCCGAATAAAGATGGCGGGATAGTTGACGATCTGCTGGTTTACCGTATCGACGCAAAAACCTATATGCTGGTGGTAAATGCGTCCAACATTGAAAAGGATTGGAACTGGATCAGCAGCTTTAATACATTCGGTGTTGAGATGAAAGATATATCCGACCGTACCTCGCTGCTCGCCATCCAGGGCCCCAAAGCTGCCGAAGCTTTGCAAAGCCTGACAGATATCGACCTGGCATCAATGGAGTACTATACCTTTAAAAAGGGGAAGTTTGCTGGGATTGACAATGTACTTGTATCTGCCACCGGCTACACTGGTGCAGGGGGTTTCGAGATATACTTTGAAAACCAAAATGCGGAACATATCTGGGATGCAATTTTCAAAGCCGGAGAGGCTTTCGGCATAAAACCTATCGGTTTGGGCGCCCGTGATACTTTGCGCCTCGAAATGGGCTTTTGCCTTTACGGAAACGATATTGACGACACTACATCGCCGCTGGAAGCCGGTTTGGGCTGGGTGACGAAGTTCAACAAAGAGTTTACCAATTCAGCCGCGCTGCAGCAGCAAAAGCAGGAAGGTGTAAAGCGCAAGCTGGTCGGCTTTGAAATGATAGACCGCGGCATCCCGCGCCACGATTACGAAATTGTCGACGCTGAAGGCAATAACATCGGCAGAGTTACCTCTGGCACGCAATCCCCATCGCTGCAAAAAGCAATAGGCATGGGTTATGTCAAAGCCGAGTTGGCCAAAGAAGGCACGGAGATTTTCATTAATATACGAGACAACAAAATTAAAGCGAAAATTGTAAAGCCGCCTTTTGCCCCCTGACCCCCTAAAGGGGGAACAAAAAAGTTCAATGCCAAGCAATATTAACCACATAAAAGCCCCCCCTTTAGGGGGCTGGGGGGCTGAGCCTGACCTCTGCGTCTGCCTCACCCCTTCCCTCATCCCGCTGTATGATGTTGAGGATTATATCGTCGTTATTGTTGACATTTTCAGGGCTACATCATCCATTTGTTATGGCATTGAAAACGGTGCGGCGGCAATAATCCCGGTTTCGCAGGTAGAAGAGTGCGCAGCCTACGCCGACAAAGGCCTTGATTATTTACTGGCAGCCGAGCGTGACGGTAAAGTGGTTGAAGGCTTTGATTTTGGCAACTCGCCTTTTTCGTACACGGCCGAAAAAGTTGCCGGCAAAACGGTAGTGCTAACTACAACCAACGGCACACACGCCCTTCACCTTTCGCGCGGTGCAAAAAAAATTGTGATCGGCTCGTTTTTAAATCTCACATCATTGTGCAATTGGCTAAAAATACAGCAGGAAAATATTTTGCTGGTTTGCGCCGGCTGGAAAAACAATTTCAACCTGGAAGATACTTTGTTTGCCGGCGCCGTTGTTGAACAGCTAAAGGATTTTGATTTTAAGCTCGATGATGCCGCCATAGCCGCAAACGACCTTTACCAGGCCGGCAGGCATGATATAAATGAATACCTGAAAAAAACGTCGCACAGTGAGCGCCTTAAGAAACTCGGCATTGAAAAGGATATAGCGTTTTGCCTGCAGGTTGACATTACAACCGCCATACCGGTTTTGGAAGGCGACAAATTGATAAAGCTTTTATAACATATCTCACAATTTTTGCTTTTCGCTTTCTGCTTTTATAAAATGTAATTTAGGGGACTAATTTGTTTTTAAATGGATAAGGACCTCATTTATAAATTTATAAAGCAGCACACCCTTGCAGTAGTCTCAACTTTATCGCCTGGCCAAAAGCCTGAAGCCGCCCTGGTCGGCTTCGCGGTTTCCGAAGATTTGGAAATAGTTTTCGACACGGTAAAAACATCACGCAAGTATAAAAACCTCATGCAAAACCCATTTGTCGCTGTGGTGATCGGCTGGGATAATGAAACTACGGTGCAATATGAAGGAATTGCAACCGAAGTAAGCGGGCCGGAAGATGATCATTACCGGGAAATTTATTATGAGGTTTACCCCGACGGTCGGCAGCGTGCGGAAACCTGGGCTGGACTGGTGCATTTTAAGGTAACGCCCAAATGGTTGCGGTACAGCAATTTTAATGATCCGGTGGTGGTGGAGGAGATGGATTTTTCTGGACATGGGTAGAGACGCAATGCATTGCGTCTACCTCACCGTTCCGTAGCATATTTGGCAGGCCGATAGTACGCGGCAACCCCGCAGACACTATTTTGCCTTTAGGTAATCTTTGGGATGCCCCGTCTTTTTTAAGATTTCGTTCATCTTTTCATGTTTTTCAGGAAACGGAATGACGTTATCATACTTATCAAGCGACTCATCAATTCTAACGATCGGGGCCTTACACTTATTCAGTTCAGCAATTTTTTTATCCACTGTTGTGCTCATCACTCAAAGTTACGTTATTTTCTTTTTACAACAAAAGCCTCATAATTTCTTCCTACGGCAAACGGTTCCCATGCATCATTATATTGACCAAGAATTATAAAATCGTTGCTGACCTGGTCAAAATGTTTAGAAAGCCCCCTCCTGTAAAGACGAGTTCGTGCATCTGTACTCCCCGTCGCAGCGACCCACGCCTCCGGATATTTATCTGTAAATGCATATACTGCAGCTACAACTGTCGCTAAAACGCTTTCACTGTCTCCATTATTGGAAATCACCAGATCATCCAATCGCCCCGTTTCGGGATGTTCATCACCAAAAGCAAGGTTATATAAATTTTGGTAATTGGCGGACGTAAAATAAATCAGTTTTTTGATATTACCTTTAGGCCCTACACTAACAAACTCGTACGATGTGAGATTCTTTCCCGCCGACAGCGGATAGCGATAAATGTTCATTGGAGATTAAGGTTATGGGTTATATCTCCCTCAAACACCCTCGCCGCCGGCCCCTCCAAAAATATCTCTGTAAACTTTTGTCCGTCAAAGTCAAACCGGATATTCAAATCTCCACCCAAAACTTTAATAGGCGTATTTAACGAACCGCTCTGGTGTTTATGTTTTGCCATAGCTAATGCCACAGCGGTTACCCCAGTGCCGCAGGCAAAGGTTTCATCTTCAACACCGCGTTCAAAGGTCCGCACGAAATAGCCATCGTCAGTTGGTTCAACAAAATTTACGTTAATCCCCTTTGCCTTATATGTATCATTATTGCGAATGTTGTATCCGTCATGGTACACATCCTTGTCTTTAAGGCCTTCAACAAGCTCTACATAATGTGGCGAGCCGGTATTTAATACAAACGCGTCGCCGTCCCTGCCGATCTCATCCACATCTATCATTTGCAGGCTCACCCAATCCCCGGATGCGGAAATTTTGGCATAATGCGGGCCGTCAACTGCCAAAAAGTTCGTTTCTGTGTCAATTATGCCCAGATATTTGGCAAAGGCTACAATACAGCGCCCGCCGTTGCCGCACATGCTGCTTGGCTGCCCGTCGGCATTGTAATAGATCATTTCAAAATCGTAGCCCTCCCGATTTTGCAGGAACATGATCCCATCGCCGCCGATGCCAAAACGGCGGTCGCATAAATGGGCGATCAGCTTAGGATTTTGGTGATCGATGACATTTTTACGGTTATCGATCAATATAAAATCATTTCCGGCGCCCTGGTATTTATAAAAGTGTAGTTTCACAATGGCTTCAATAATATTTAGCATTTTTTATTCTCAAACGCAACAGGATGAAATAATTGCGATGGGCCTGCTGTGTTAAATTTAACAATATTTAACACAAACCCACATAACTTAACCTTGATTATGACGTCTATATGGTATTAAATTTGTTAAATAAAAAATAAACATAATAAAGAAAGAGAATAATAAGATGAAAAAGTTTGGTTTAACATTATTAACAGCTTTTGTTGGAGGGGCTATGGCACTCGGCACCTATAAGATTGTCGAAAACAAATATGCCAGCAACATGAGCTTCGAAGACAAACAAAAAGTTTATTTTGCAAGCAATCACTTTATGCATTCGCCTGCTATAACATCCTCGGCAGGCCCTGTTGATTTTACGGAGGCGGCTGCCGCGGTAACGCCCGGCGTAGTATATATCCGTACAACCTATTCGAGCCAGGGAATGAACGATCAGCAAAGTGAACTGCAGCAAATGTTCGGGCAAATGTTCGGGCAGCGCGTTCCGCAGACGCAGGAAGTTCCGATGGCTTCGGGCTCGGGTGTTATTATTTCACCCGACGGTTACATCGTAACAAACAACCACGTTGTTGACAAGGCAGTAAAAATCGAGGTAGTTACCAATGATCACCGCGATTTTAAAGCCAAAGTTATAGGTACCGACCCCAATACCGACCTGGCCTTAATTAAAATTGACGGGAGCAACCTGCCTATTGTAAAATTAGGCAATTCGGACAATGTAAAAGTAGGAGAATGGGTATTGGCCGTTGGCAATCCGTTCAGGCTGACCTCAACTGTTACTGCCGGTATTGTAAGCGCAAAAGGGCGTAATATCGGTATTATAGGTTCGGAAGACCAAAACCCAAGCAACCCGTTTGGCCGTACACAATATCAGCAAACGCCAAAACTGAACCAGGCGATCGAGTCGTTTATCCAAACGGATGCGGCCATTAACCCCGGTAACAGCGGAGGTGCGTTGGTGAATACCAATGGCGAGCTGATAGGTATCAACTCAGCCATAGCATCCCACACAGGATCGTACGAGGGTTATGGTTTTGCCATTCCTATCAATCTTGCCAAAAAAGTTCTGGATGACATTGAAAAATATGGCGTTGTAAAACGCGGTTATGTGGGAATAAGCTTCAGGGAGCTTAACGAAGATGTGGCAAATGAATTGCACGTCGACAGGACAGCAGGCTTATACGTTGAACAGGTTATGCCGGGCGGTGGCGCTGAACAGGCCGGCATAAAAAAAGGCGATATAATTACCAAAGTTGAAGGTAATAAAGTTTACGAATCCTCAGACCTTCAGGAACTGGTTGGCCGTTTGGAACCAGGCAGCAAAGTTCATTTAACCGTTTTGCGAGGTAACGACGAGAAAAACTTTACAGTTACGCTTAAAGCCAATAAACCCGAAGTGGAAACCGCTGCGGTAACCAGGTCGGCAGAAGAATTGTTCAATAGGATAGGCGCAAGCTTCGTTCCGCTGAATGCCGAACAAAGGGCCAAATTCCATGTGAATGCAGGCGTGATAGTTACTCAGGTAAGGGATGGCGGTTTGTTCGATTATACCGAAGTGCCCGTAGGTTCAGTGATCACGCAGATCAACAGGCAGCCGATAGCCAGTATCGACGATATGGACCATGCGCTAAGCAACCTTAAAAATGGCGTGTTGACCATTTCGGGTTTTTATCCTGATGGCACCAGGTTAAGAAGCACCATAGAAATAGGCAACAATCAATAATACCAATAATATAGTTTAAATAGTTAAACCCGGCCCCGTGCCGGGTTTTTTTTGTTTTATAGCTGGTGGGAATTGGAGCCGCCTTCGCTATTTTTGCCTGCATGAAACCCGGCTGCTCTATCCCTTTCAATTTACTCGACCAGGATCTTTTACTACTGCCGCAAAAGGCCATTTACTGGAAACAGCAAAAAACTTTAATAGCGGCCGATGTGCACCTGGGTAAGGTGGGCCACTTCCGCAAGGCCGGTATTGCGGTGCCCCGCCATATGGAGCAAAACGACCTCGGCGTACTGTCAGACCTTGTCTATGAGCATAAACCCGAAAAAATTATTTTCCTCGGTGATTTTTTTCACAGCGATATAAATTCCGATTGGGATTGGTTTGTTTTATGGCGCAGCCAGTTCCCGGGACTGGAAATTACCCTGGTAAGGGGCAACCACGATATTATCGATGACGAACAATACACCCAAGTAAACATTGCTTTGCATGACGAACTGCTTGCCGGCCCTTTTTTAATGCTGCATCATCCCCTGTCTGACGCGGGCTTGCAAATTGCCAAAGGCTATGTTTTTTGCGGGCACATCCATCCGGGCATCAGTTTGTCGGGCAAGGCGAGGCAGCACATCACTTTACCGTGTTTTGCTTTTGGCAAGCGCCAGGCGATATTGCCTTCGTTCGGCCAGTTTACCGGCAGGATAGCCATCCGCAGCAGCAAAACCGACAGGATATTCGCTGTGGCAAATGACAAGGTGCTGGCTATTGATTAGGCCGGAAGTCGATGAAGTCCGAAAGAAGCTGCAACGCGCATTTCGATGAAAATACTTTAAAGTACTTGCCTTAAAGTTATTGGTCGCTCTTCTTCTTAAAGCTGCAAAAAAGGAAGTTTTGTTTTGTTCCAAAGGGTGTTTTGTGGTCTTCGTTTATACACCTCATTTTTGTAAAATCACGTTTTAACTGCTTTTGCAATTGCAACTCCGAATACTGTTTCACCGGTAATCCGCTGCACTTATCAGGTCCGTTTTCCGAAAAAGTGCCAATGACCATATAACGGGCAATCGCTTTTCCTGCAATAGCTAAATAGGGAGCTAGTTGATTTTCCGCTGTCAGGAAATGAAAGGTCGCGCGGTCGTGCCAAAGGTCGTATTGCCTGGTGGGTTTAAAATCGGTTACGTCCGACACGATCCAGGTCACGAACTTACTTTTACTACCAAGGCGGGTTTTTGCTTTTTCAAGGGCCGAGGCTGAAATGTCCAGTACCGTGACATCGGTAAATCCTTCGGCCAGCAAATGATCTGCCAGCGCACTGTCGCCCCCGCCTATATCAATAATCCCAGCTGTTTTCGGCAAATTAAAGCTATGGATAAAGTCAAGCGAAGTCTGCGGAACGGCCTGGGTCCAGCTTACCTCGGCCGGTTTTTTGGTTTGGTATATTTTTTCCCAATGGGCTTTATTTTCTTTCATGGATTAACCCCATCTTTACGCCCTAAAGGTCTTTATAATTATGTTGAATATGAAAAAAATCTGCATCATAGCGCTTTCCGTTTTTTTTACTACCATGCTGGTACACACATCAGCCAATGCGCAAATTTCACCCCTGCAAACTCCGGCATTGGGGGTGACTAATCCGTGGACCAATAGCCAGTTGATGGAGCCGGCTGCATTAGCCGCTATCCTTAAGGTAGCAGGGTCAAATAATCCTTTAATTTTCAATATCGGCGCGGTCGAAGATATTAAAGGAGCCAGGCATATCGGTGCAGTAAACAAGGCTGAGAACCTCCAAAAGTTTAAAAATGCCCTTACAGCGCTGCCCAGGAACACCTTTATTGTAATTTACTGCGGATGCTGTCCTTTTGCTAAATGCCCGAATATCCGGCCCGCCTTCTCTGAATTAAAAAAGATGGGCTTCACAAACCTTAAAGTCCTTAATCTTTCAACTAATTTAAAGACAGACTGGATTGCCAAAGGATACCCTTTAGCGGGAGGATGATCAGGTTTTTAACGTTTTTTGTTTATTGCGCAGCATGATCAGGGCTTTGTCGGCTCGCACTTTTCGGGTGTCTTCCTGTTTTGCTGAACCCACCCAGTCGCAATAGCCCTGTATGTACGATTTAGACAGGCTTTCAAAAAATGTATTTGCTTCTGCATCCTTATCTAAAAGCGCCTGCAGTTCTGCAGGCGTACCGTCAATGTGTTCTCCTTTTTTAAGCATATTTATTATTTCGTTTTTAGATTGTTTCTAAATAACTAATTACTATCCAATAAGCCAAATCCATTTATATCTTTTGCCATATATTAAATACTTTTGCGCAATAAATCTGACATAATGAGCGAATTTAAACAAACCTTTAACTCATCGTTGGGGAAAAAGCTGATCATGGCTTTAACGGGCTTGTTTTTGTGTACTTTTTTAATTGTGCACCTTGGCGGTAACCTGCTGTTGTTCAGCAACGACGGCGGCTTTGGCTTCAACGTTTATGCCAACTTCCTTACACATTTCCCGCCGATTGAAGTTGTAGCATATTTGTTGTACCTGGCAATACTGGTGCATGCCCTTTATGCACTGATATTAACCATACAAAACCGCAGGGCGCGCCCGGTTAGCTATGCGAGCGCCAACCAATCTACGGCCACATGGTCGTCAAAAAATATGGGGCTATTGGGCGCCATTTTATTCCTGTTCATCGTAATACACATGGGCGATTTTTGGTTCAATTATAAGTTCAGCGATAAGATGGGTTTCAAGGAATACCGCACCGACCTTGCTACCGGCCAAACAACCGTATCAGATTATCAGGCGGCGCCGAGCTTTGAAAAATCGGTATCCACTGAGAACAATGTTGAAATAGTGCGGGTGAAGGATTTGCATGCCCGTGTGGCCAGCAGCTTTACCAATTTATGGTATGTAATATTTTATGTACTGGCGATGTTTGCGGTTTCGTACCATTTGCTGCACGGTTTTCAAAGTGCATTCCGCACGCTGGGTTGGGTACACCGCAAATACACGCCGATAGTTGAGTTTGTAGGCACCTGGTTCTTCGCGGTAATTATCCCGATAGGTTTCGCGGCAATGCCGATAGTTTATTATATACAGAGTTTAAAATAGGGGGTGAGTAGTGAGTGGTGAATAGTGAGTTGAAATTTTCTTCTTCTCACCACTCACTGCTCACCACTCACCACTCACAAACATAAAGAAATGACTTTAGACGCTAAAATCCCTGCCGGTCCGTTAGCCGAAAAATGGAGCACGCATAAATTTAACTTAAAGCTGGTTAACCCGGCCAATAAGCGTAAATACGATGTGATAGTAGTTGGCACAGGTTTGGCCGGCGCTTCGGCGGCGGGATCGCTGGCTGAATTGGGTTATAATGTAAAGGCATTCTGTTTCCAGGACAGTCCGCGCCGGGCGCATTCCATTGCAGCCCAGGGTGGTATTAATGCCGCCAAAAATTACCAGAACGACGGCGATAGTGTTTACCGTTTGTTTTACGATACCATAAAAGGCGGCGACTACCGTGCCCGCGAGGGAAACGTTTACCGCCTTGCCGAAGTATCGGTAAATATTATTGACCAGTGCGTGGCCCAGGGTGTGCCCTTTGCCCGCGAATATGGCGGTCTGCTGGATAACCGTTCATTCGGCGGCGCTCAGGTATCGCGTACGTTTTACGCCAGGGGGCAAACCGGCCAGCAGCTTTTGCTTGGCGCATATTCGGCCCTTAACCGCCAGATACACCTGGGCAAGGTAAAAATGTACACCCGCACCGAAATGCTGGATGTGGTAGTAGTGGATGGCCAGGCAAAGGGCATCGTTACCCGCAATTTAATAAACGGCGGCATTGAAACGCATACCGGCCACGCGGTGCTGCTTTGCACAGGCGGCTATGGCAATGTGTTTTATTTATCCACCAATGCAATAGGTTCGAACGTTACTGCAGCATGGAGGGCGCATAAACGCGGGGCGTTTTTCGCAAATCCATGTTATACGCAAATACATCCAACCTGCATCCCGGTAACGGGCGACCACCAATCAAAGCTTACGCTGATGTCGGAATCATTGCGTAACGATGGCCGGGTTTGGGCGCCGAAAACGGTTGAAGTTGCCGAGCAATTACGCAAAGGCCAGATAAAAGCCAACCAGGTAAAAGAAGAGGACCGCGATTACTTCCTCGAAAGAAAGTACCCATCATTCGGCAACCTTGTGCCGCGCGACGTTGCTTCACGCAACGCCAAAGAAATGGTCGACGACGGCCGCGGGGTGGGCGGTTCAGGCATCGCAGTATTCCTCGATTTTGCCGACGCTATTCAGCGTTTGGGCAAGGATGCGGTATCGGCCAAATATGGCAACCTGTTCGACATGTATTACCAGATCACTAACGAAGACCCCTACACGCAGCCTATGCGAATTTATCCTGCCGTGCATTATACCATGGGCGGCTTATGGGTAGATTATAATTTGAGCACCAATGTACCTGGCCTTTACGCGTTGGGAGAATGCAACTTCTCCGATCACGGCGCTAATCGCCTCGGTGCATCGGCGTTGATGCAGGGCCTTGCCGACGGTTATTTTGTGATACCTTATACTTTGGGCGATTACCTGGCCCAAATCGGCCCAAAACCTGTCGATGGGAAACATCCCGCGTTCGAACAAACAAAACAGGAGGTTATAGCCCGCATCAATAAGTTTTTGGCCATGAATGGAACAAAAACGGTAAACGAGTATCACCGCGACCTTGGGCATATTATGTGGGAATATTGCGGGATGGCGCGTACCGAAGAAGGTTTAACAAAAGCAAAAGGCATGATACAAGAACTGCGTGCCGATTTCTGGAAAAACGCGATAGTGGTAGGAGAAAATGAGGAAGTTAACCCCGCGCTCGAAAAGGCAGGCCGCGTAGCTGATTTCCTTGAACTCGGCGAGCTGATGGTTGATGATGCCTTAATGCGCCGGGAATCATGCGGCGGGCATTTCCGTTTGGAATCGCAAACTCCGGAAGGCGAAGCATTGCGCGATGACGAGCATTTTGCATTTGTGGCGGCATGGGAGTACACGGGCGATAATCAACCGGAAAAATTAAATAAAGAGGAATTAGAGTTCGAATTTGTGCATTTAACCCAAAGGAGTTATAAGTAAAAGAAGAAACCGCGTTATTGCGATGAGCGGAGCGAAGAAGCAACTTTAGGCCAATGCATTACCGCAATGCACTGGCGCTAATGTAAAGTTCAGAGATTGCTTCGTCGTACCTCCTCGCAATGACGGTCAACTAAAATAAAATGAGTACTGGAAACATGAATTTAACGCTCAAAGTATGGCGGCAAAAGAACGCGAATACCAAAGGCGCGTTTGTGACTTACAAGGCTGAAAACATTTCGCCTGATATGTCATTCCTCGAAATGCTGGACGTGGTGAATGAGAGCCTGATCCATAGCGGCGATGAGCCCATACATTTCGACCATGATTGCCGCGAAGGAATTTGCGGGATGTGCTCGCTGTATATCAACGGTCACCCCCACGGGCCAAAAAATGCGATCACCACCTGCCAGCTGCACATGCGCAGCTTTCATGATGGCGAGATCATTGTAATTGAGCCCTGGCGCGCGGCGGCATTCCCGGTTATAAAGGACCTGGCGGTGGACCGTTCGGCATTCGACAGAATACAACAGGCCGGCGGTTTTATTTCGGTAAATACCGGCGGCGTACCCGATGCCAACGAAATACCAATCCCGAAGATCATTGCCGACGAGGCCTTCAACTCGGCTACCTGCATTGGTTGCGGCGCCTGCGTGGCCGCCTGTAAAAACGCATCGGCTATGTTGTTTGTATCGGCCAAGGTAACCCAGCTGGCTATGCTGCCGCAGGGACAGCCTGAACGCTGGAGCCGCGTACAGGCCATGGTAGCGCAAATGGATGCCGAAGGCTTTGGCAATTGTACCAACACAGGCGCTTGCGAGGCCGAATGCCCCAAAGAAATAAAGATGACCAACATCAGCCGCATGAACCACGACTACTTCAGCGCCAAACTCTTCCGCGAAGAGCATGTGCATGAACATGCATCGGGCGGCGAGTAAAGATATCACATTGTTTAACCGGTAAGGCCTGGGGGAAATTTCCTCCGGGCTTTTTTGTTTCCAAAAAACATTATCTTTATCTACGAAATTTAAATGTACTTTATAGAGAAAGCAGCATTGGCTTTCTTCTTTTAAAAACCTAAAACTATTATCATGGCAATAACTCAACTAGACCAGGCCGGATTAAACCTGATCACAGAATTTGAAGGATGCGTGCTGCATCCCTACCTCGACCAGGTGGGTATCCCCACAATCGGCATCGGCATGACCTATTACCCCGATACAGGCGCAAAAGTAACCATGCAGGACCCGCCCATCACCCAGCAGCAGGCCGACGATTACTTTATTGAAATCGCAAAACCATATGCAAACATTGTGCACTTTGCAACCGTACCTGTTCTTACCCAAAACCAGTTTAATGCCTTATTCTGTTTTTGCTACAACATCGGTATCGGAGGATTTAAAGGCTCAACGGTGCTGCGGCTGGTTAACCAGGGGATAAGCGACGACCGGCTAAAGCAGGCTTTCCTGATGTGGGACAAAGCCGACGGACATGTGTTGCAGGACCTGGTGGACAGGCGCACGAAAGAGTATGAGGTTTATATATCGTAACCAAAATTTTTCCACGCTCAGCACACTTATCAGCAAATCAGTAGCATATGACCGAATAAAGCGACCGCGCCCTGGCTCTTGCTGTCTTCCCATCTTTTGGACTTTCTCGGTCTTTCGGACTTTCCCCGTCTTTTCCCTATCTTTCCCGTCCAATCCACCGATAATGTACGACATCTGCTGCATAGGCCATATTACTTCCGATAAAATAGTTACCTCAAACTCGGTAATGCATATGCCCGGCGGTACCGCATACTATTTTTCGTGTGCGCTAAGCCGTCTTCCTGTTAACTACCTGCTGGCCACGTCGCTGGCCCCCGCTGAAATGCATTATGTAAGCGATTTACGCGACAAAGGCGTTGAAGTGAGCGCGCAGCCCAGCGCGCATACCGTATATTTTGAAAATATTTATGGCGAAAACCCCGATGAGCGCAGTCAAAACGTATTGGCTACAGCTGATCCTTTTACAGTGGAGCAACTGCAGGAGGTGAGCGCCGGGATATTTCACCTCGGGCCATTGCTGGCCGGTGACATATCTTTGGATTTAATCAAATCGCTGGCCGCAAAAGGACGCGTTAGCCTGGATGTACAAGGCTATCTGCGCAAGCTGAAAAACCGGAAAGTGTACCCGGCAGACTGGCCGGAAAAAAAAGAGGCGCTGCAATATATCGATATTTTAAAAGCCGATGTCGCCGAGCTGCAGGCGCTAACCGGCTGCAAAAAGGTTGCAGATGGCGCCCGCATGGCTGCCGGATGGGGAGTGACAGAAGTGGTGGTCACCAACGGCAGCAAGGGATCGCAAATTTACAGCGAGGGCGTCTTCTATCCTATACCGGCCTATCCCCCCGAAATTATCGTCGATGCTACCGGCTGCGGGGATACATACATGGCCGGTTATCTTTACAAACGCATAAAAGGGGCGGATATAGGGCAATCAGGGAAATTTGCGGCGGCTATGGCCGGATTAAAAACGGCAGCTTCGGGCGCTTTTTCAGGGACTGAAGAAGAAGTGGTAACTTTCCTGGCCGGCAAGGGATAAAAAAGTATAAAGTTATAAAACCAGGTACCGAATGTCGAAGGCTTCCTGATGCAATGCCAAAAACTTAGTTCTACAACCGGGGATTTTATCCTATCTTGGCTATAACCAATTTCACCATGAAAAGAAAAACCTTTATTCAATTATCTTCAACCCTGGCGGCAGCGCCGCTTTTATCCCCCTTTATGGCTATAGCACAACAGCAGCGGTTAAAAAACTGGGCCGGCAACCTTACCTACAGCACTGCCAATGTATTTTACCCGGCCACGGTTGAAGAAGTGCAGCAGCTGATCAAAAAGCACAGTAAAATAAAAGGCCTGGGCACCCGGCACTGCTTTAATACCATCGCCGACAGCCGCGACTATCTCATCAGCACGGCCAAAATGAACAAGGCGGTGTCCCTCGACATCAAAGACGGGACGGTTACTGTTGACGCAGGCATAAAATACGGCGAGCTGGCGCCTTACCTCCACGCAAAAGGCTATGCGCTGCATAACCTGGCCTCGCTGCCGCATATTTCGGTAGGCGGGTCGGTAACTACCGCTACACATGGCTCGGGGATAAAAAACGGCAACCTGAGCAGCGCGGTTAGGGGTTTGGAAATAGTAATTGCAGATGGCAGCATAGTACACCTTTCAAAAGCCGCGAATCCTGAAAAGCTGAATGCTGCTGTAGTCGGCCTTGGTGCAATAGGCATCATCACGAAAGTGACATTGGCGGTACAGCCTACCTATATGGTTAAACAACGGGTGTTTACCGGGCTCCCGGTAACGCAATTGAAAGATAATTTTGAAAAAATAATGTCGGCCGGATACAGCGTTAGCCTGTTTTATGACTGGCAGACCAGCTTTATCAACGAGGTCTGGATAAAGAGCCGGATCGGCACGGATACCGAGCACGCGGGCCCCGAGTTTTATGGCGCAAAAGCAGCTACAAAAAACCTTCATCCCATTATCGCGCTCGGCGCTGAAAACTGTACCGAACAAATGGGGGTTCCCGGCCCCTGGTACGAGCGGCTGCCGCATTTTAAGATGGGCTTTACCCCCAGCAGCGGCAAGGAGTTGCAAAGCGAATATTTCGTGCCGCTGCACCATGCCATGGAGGCTATTGAAGCAGTTGCAAAGCTGGGCAAACAGATAGGCCCCCATTTGTTTATTACCGAGATACGTACCATAGCGGCCGATGACCTTTGGATGAGCCCCTGCCGTCATCAAACTTCGGTGACCATACATTTTACCTGGAAACAGGATACAGAAGCCGTGATGCAGCTGCTGCCTCAAATTGAAAAGGCGCTGGCGCCATTCAATGCCCGTCCGCACTGGGGGAAAATATTTACCATTGCGCCAAAAGTATTGGAAGCCCGTTATGAAAAGCTCCATGATTTTAAAAAACTGGCGGCTGAGTATGATCCAAAAGGAAAATTCAGAAACGCTTTTTTGGAGCGGAATATTTACGGGTTAGGATGATCGCCTTGAGCAGAGAAGGAAGGCTGGAAAAAGTTGTATTATCAACAACTATGCATGCTCCTATCCGTCATGCCGAACTTGTTTCGGCACCCCACATGCTAAGTAAGCGCCATGCAAAAATGTTTGTTGCATGTGAACTCAATAATTATCTTTACCTACGCCAAATAACCTGCAATATGCTTTTTAAACAAGGCTACACTTATATCATGTCAAATAAATATAGAACAACGTTTTATATCGGTGTGACAAGTAATTTAGAAGCAAGGGTGTGGCAGCATATAAATAACGAAGGTTCAGAGTTTGTAAAAAGGTATAAATTATACGATCTGGTGTACTTTGAATACTACGAAAGAATAAAAGATGCAATTGATCGTGAAAAGCAATTGAAAAATTGGCATCATGATTGGAAAGTTAATTTGATCACATCAGTAAATCCTGAAATGAAGGACTTGAAGGATCAATTGGAGTTAGATCTTTAAATTCAATACACTAATTGCATAGCGATTTCCTAACTGCCGGACTGTTCTGGGATGCCGATGCCCTTTCCCTTGACGGACGACATGAGGGTTTTGTCGGCTGATTGGATGGCGTTTACCTGTCCGCGGACTGTCCTGTGGGGTGCCGAAACAAGTTCGGCATGACGGGCCGGCTTAGCCGACTTGCTTTTATCTAACCAGGGGATGCCGACCCGCCATGGCGGACGGCTTCATATTTGTGTTATTCGATATATCAATTTTTGACAATGGAAACAAACGATAATGAAAAGCTGGATTGGTTTGATGAACTATCCGAAGAACAACAAAAATCAATATTAAGAGGATTAGTAGAAGCTGACAAGGGCGAAGTCATTCCCCACGATGAAGCGCTCATAATGCTCGGCTTGAACTCGACTAAATGATCACCACCATCATCTTCGATCTCGGAGCGGTTTTAATTGACTGGAACCCGCATTATATGTACCGCAAGCTGTTTACCGATGAAGAGGAAATGAAAAATTTTCTTGCCACTATCTGTACTTCTGAATGGAACGAGGAACAGGATGCCGGCCGTTCATTGCAGGAGGGCACAGAAATTTTGGTTAAACAATTTCCTGAACATGAAACCAATATCCGCGCATTTTACAACCGCTGGCACGAAATGCTGGGCGATGCCTTTTGGAATACCGTAGAAATATTTAAGGCGCTGAAGGACAGCGGGAAATATAAAATTTACGCCTTGACCAATTGGTCGGCCGAGACATTCCCTGTCGCTGTGGAGCGATTTGAATTTTTAAACTGGTTTGACGACATCGTCGTATCCGGCGCGGAGAAAATGCGCAAACCGGCCCCCGAGTTTTATCAACTGCTGCTCGACCGGAATAATGTTAAGCCCGAAGAAGCTATTTTTATTGATGATAATTACCGCAATGTTTTGGCTGCTGAAAAATTAGGGATAAAATCGATACACTTTACCTCTGCGGAGGCGTTGAAGGAGAAATTGGTAGAATTGGGAGTTTTATGATTTTGATGGGATATTGAAATGTTGTAACGTTGAAAAGTTGAAATGTTAGATCAACGAAATCCAAAAATCATTTTAATCAGCGGTTCAGACAATGAGCAGAATCTTCCATGCCTCATCCACCCTACCCTGCTCCAGCAATGCCTTAGCCTTTTTGTGCAATTGGGTTTCCCTGGTTTGGCTGTCTCCGATTGTCGCATCAAGCAACTCTTTAATTTCAGCTGATTGGCTGTAAGCATTAATCTCATCGTCAGAAGGTAAAGCTGTTACATTTCCCAGCTGGCCCAGGTTATTGCCGGTAAGTATTTTTGAGTTGCGGATAGCAAATGGTATGGCATCAACGCCTATACCAATGTTCTTGTTCGGTTTGGCTACAATAAAAAGATTATCCGGTGTTACGCGGCAATACCAGTCGCCGCCGAGGCGGGCCACATGGTCAATTTTATGCTGGTCTATCTGTCCCTTATCATCCAAAATGGACTCATTAACGTGCATCAGCCTAATTTCCGCTATCACCAGGTTACCTGCACCGGCGCCGTCGCCCAAATGAATTATGTCCTTTACTACACATTCAAGCTGTACGGGCGATTCTGCCACACGCGGCGGCTTAACCAGTTGGGAGGGCAGCATGGTAAAACCTGCTTTTATAAACTCATTAACGCCTTTTTCATATTCCACGCTGGCTAACGACACCTGCTGCACCATGTCATAATTCACAATATTGATCACGCATTCAGGCACCTCCTTCAAATTCCCGAGGGAATGCTTGGTGGTATTATCCCGCACCCTCCGCGAAGGCGAAAACACGCACACCGGCGGATTTACGCTAAACAAGCTAAAATAGCTGAAGGGGCTCAGGTTAATATTCCCGTCTTTATCGATAGTGGAAGCAAAGCAAATAGGACGCGGCGCGACGGCGGCGTTCAGGTAGGTTTGGAGTTGTACCGGGGTTAGATCGGATGTTTTTATAGATAACATAGTTCCCAACAACGCGTCATTGCGAGGAACGAAGCAATCTCTACACTTGCAAATCAATTAAACGCTATGACAGCGGGAGAACGTCCCCTCAATTACATTTGCCTGCTTGACTTAATAGTTCAGAGATTGCTTCGTTCCTCGCAATGACGGCTTTTTTATTTTTTCTTCAATTCAAGTATCGAAAAATCACTATCTGCTTTTTCAATAATATTTCCCAGCATGCCCAGGCCGGTTACTTCCATTTCCACCAGGTCGCCGGGCTGGAGCCATTGGGGCTGGTAATTGGCATCATTAAGTAGACCCGTACCATTCAGTTCCAAAAAGCAGCCGGTACCAACGGTGCCTGAGCCGATTACGTCGCCGGGAAGCACATCGCAGCCGTAGGCGCAGCGTTCAATAATTTCAGCGAAGGTCCAGTCCATATCGGCCATATTGCCTCGTGATACCTGCCTGCCATTCACCACGCACTTCATCTCCAGGCGATAGGCATTGCCGGTATGGCCCGGTTTAGGGGCGGTTTTATATTGTTCCAGCTCATCGGGAGTTACCAGCCATGGGCCTATTACCGTGCAAAAATCCTTGCCTTTTGCCGGGCCGAGGTTCAATAGCATTTCTTCCATTTGCAGGGTTCGGGCGCTCATATCATTCATGATCATATAACCGGCTATTAAACTATCGGCTTCGGCAGCTGTAATATTGCGGGCTTTTTTATTGAGCACAACAGCAACCTCCAATTCAAAATCAAGCTTTTGAAAATGGTCGGGCATGCATTCAATTTCTCCCGGCCCCTGTATGGCGTTGTGATTGGTAAAATAAAATATAGGATATTGGTCAAACTCTGGTATCATAGGCGCCTTGCGGTTGCGACGGGCAGCCTCTACATGCTGCCTGAAAGCGTAGCCATCGCGGCATGAGGTGGGATGCGGAACCGGCGCCATCATCTCAAAAAACAACTCCTCTTTAGCCTCCATCTTACCCGAAGCGATATCTTTATTTATGCGCATTGCCCGCTCCATCAGCTCATCGCCACCCCATAAAAATTCGCTCATATTATCGGGGATCAGCTTATCGCAGGAATTCAGGTTATAAATGTGCCCGCGTATAAAAATGCCGAGATGCTCACGGTCTTCGGTTTTGTAGGATACTAACTTCATGGGTTATAATGGTTGTGCGGCAAAACTAAGTTATTTTGTTGGAATGTTGGAGGGTTGGAATGTTGAAAGGTTGGAATGTTGCAAGGTTGTAAGGTTGTAAAGTTGCAATGTTTTCATGTATATAACATAAAGCATCTTCCGGGCTTCGGACTTTTTTGACCTTCGGACTCCCCAGCAGCTTCTTCCGGACTTTCGGACTTTTCCGACTTTCGGACTTCCCCTGTAGCTTCTTCCGGACTTTCGGACTTTACTGACTTCCGGACTCCTTATCCGGCTTCCTGGCAAACGCAATTAGGTTAACGTCGACAAGTTCCAGGGATTTAACCATATGCCGAACCGTTTCTTTATATTTTTTAAAGTGAGGCGTTTCTATGTGCAACTTGTATGCGGCAGAATCAGCATATATTTCAAGTATGGTGATATGCGAGGGATCGCTTTTATCGGCGACGGCATAATAGGTTAACACGCCCGGTTCTTTATCAACAGCAGCGGCCATTTGCTCTTTTAGGGCGGCATTGTATTTTTCCACTTGCGAAGGGTCCACCTGTATCTTTGCCAATCTGACCATTTGATGTTTTTCCTGTGCCATAGCTTTTTTAGTAAACGAAAACGTAAGTATAAATATAGCGATAATCAAAAATGGCCAGTTGTTGCAGCCTGATTGCATGTTACAAGTTGTTTTAAATGCTTTCATATATTTTCGTGTCTTTGCTTGGTAAATATATGCATAGCATCCGCAATATTAATATTGAAGAGGCCAGGCAGACGCATTAAAATAACTTCAGGCTTATTGGGGTTGAATTAGAGAAACCGGCATTTAAAGAATATTTTTTTAACAACAAGGCACTAAGTACAGGCAGCGATGCAAGCGTCCTGGTATTCCACTTTTGGAACACCCGGAACATTATTAAAGATACTCATTATCAACTGGTTCCATTTTTTAACCCATTAATGGCCGCAGTCGCTTAGATATGTTGTGGGCGGTCATCGCTCGCATAGTTAACTCACCCTCCCGTACGTACGGGACGACGCTTGTCACCCCTCCTCTGCTGCGCAACGAGGGGAACTGCGGTATTTTTTTCTTTTTTCTTTTTTCTTTTTTCCTTTTTCCCTTTTTCCTTTTCCCCCCCTCTATACGGAGTAGAGGAGGGGGTGGTCTATCCGCTGGCTAGCGGAGATGACTGGGGGTGAGTAAACCGGGTCGCGTCCATAACCCACCACCCCGCCGTTGTCCCTTCTCCCATACCCAATTCAAAATCGACTTTCGCCTAAAAACTGCTGACTTAACATCAGTTAACGGTAAAGCACACTAGTTCAGTTAACACATTAGACAATCTTATATAAAATAAATTTAATGCATCGGCCCCGATTGAGGAACGACTAAACTTTGTATATTCAATTTTATTAGTATAATTTTGCATATCCAATTTATGAGCATACAAAGGCATTTTTTATTCTCCCTCGGCCTCACTTCAATGAGTGATGCTTCTTCTTTCAGGGATGCTGTGCTCGCTAAGATCGTGCTGGCGCAATACTAAGCTGTTGGAATGTTTTAAAGTTGAAAGGTTGTAATGTTATGACCAACAGCTTTAAAACTATTCCACCCCTCCAATCGTTCTATTTATAATGCTGATATAATGCTGGTTGACAACATTTCAACCTTACAACATTCCAACATTAAAACAACCAAAATAACATGCCTGTTTATCATACATTAGGAGCTATCCCGCCAAAGCGGCATACACAATTCCGTAAGCCGGATGGTACTTTATATGCCGAGGAGCTGGTCTCGACCGAAGGCTTTTCGAGCCTGTATTCGCTGGTGTACCATGCTTACCCGCCAACGCTTGTCAAAGAGTTGGGTGAGCCTTATTCCGTGGAACCAAAAATAGCCCGGGAAAAGCACCTGAAGCATACCAGCCTGCTTGGCTTTAAAATCGAGCCGGAAGATGATTACCTGAAAAGTCGCAAACCTGTGCTGGTGAACAGCGACCTGCACATTTCATTGGCCGCGCCACGAAAATCAATGACGGATTATTTTTACAAGAACAGCCAGGCGGATGAGGTGGTTTTTGTTCATGAAGGTACAGGAACCCTGAAAACAGGCTATGGCAATATCAAATTTGGCTACGGCGATTATTTGATCATCCCGCGGGGAACCATCTATCAAATGGAGTTTGATGCGCCTGATAACCGCCTGTTTATTGTAGAAAGCTTTAGTCCGATAAGGATACCGAAGCGTTATACAAACCAGTATGGCCAGCTAATGGAGCAATCGCCTTATTGCGAGCGCGATATTAAAAAGCCAACCGATTTGGAAACCCACGACGAAAAAGGTGATTTTAAGATACTGATAAAAAAACAAGGGCTCATTTATCCCTACATCTACGGCACACATCCTTTTGATTTTATCGGCTGGGACGGCTTTCATTATCCCTGGGCGTTTTCCATACATGATTTTGAGCCGATAACGGGCCGCCTGCACCAACCGCCCCCGGTGCACCAAACTTTTGAAGGGCATAACTTTGTGATCTGCTCATTTGTGCCTCGTAAATACGATTATCACCCGCTATCTATCCCTGCGCCGTATAATCACAGCAATGTGGATAGCGATGAGCTATTGTACTATGTGGATGGTGATTTTATGAGCCGCAAAAGCGTAGTAAAAGGGCAAATAACCCTGCATCCGGGCGGCATACCGCATGGGCCGCATCCGGGTACGGTCGAGAAATCTATCGGAAAAGAATCAACCGACGAACTGGCAGTAATGATAGACCCCTTCAGGCCATTGATGCTTACCGAAGATGCAATAAAAATTGAGGACGAAAATTATTATAAGAGCTGGGCGGGATGAGGACTCGTTGGAATGTTGAAAGGTTGGAATGTTGAAAGGTTGTCAGTCAACGTTTTAACTATCAAACCCAAAAAGAGCATTACAAATTAAAACATTTCAACTTTACAACATTACAACCTTACAACAAAAAGAACATTTCAATAAAACCAATGGAAACACTAACTATAGAAAAACCAAAAAAATCAAAAGATTTTTTACCGCTTAACGGCACCGATCATGTGGAATTTTATGTAGGCAATGCCAAGCAGGCCGCCTTTTTTTACAAAACTGCCTTTGGTTTCCAGGACCTTGCTTACGCCGGGCCGGAGACGGGGGTGCGGGACAGAGTGTCGTACGTTTTACAGCAGGAAAAAATACGCCTGGTGCTTACTACGCCGCTGCATTCAAACCACCCGATTGCCGAGCATATTAAAAAACATGGCGACGGTGTAAAAGTAATTGCCCTATCGGTTGATGATGCTTACGATGCATTTGAACAAACCACCAGCCGTGGCGCGTTTACTTACCATGAGCCCGAGACGTTAAAGGACGAAAATGGCGAAGTGCGCCTGAGCGGGATAAAATTATACGGCGAGACAGCCCATCTTTTTGTGGAACGGAAAGACTATCACGGCGTATTTTTGCCGGGTTATGAAAAATGGGAATCGCATTACAACCCCGCGCCCACCGGCCTGTTGTATATCGACCATTGCGTTGGGAATGTAGGCTGGCATAAGATGAACGAATGGGTGCATTTCTACGAGGAGATAATGGGTTTTAAAAATATCCTCACCTTTGACGACAAGATGATCTCCACCGAGTATTCGGCCCTGATGAGCAAGGTGATGAGCAATGGTAACGGTTATGTTAAATTCCCGATAAATGAGCCGGCCGAGGGTAAAAAGAAATCGCAGATAGAAGAATACCTCGAGTTTTACGAAGGCGAGGGTGTGCAGCACCTGGCCCTGGCAACGCACGATATAGTAGCTACAGTTAGTGATTTGCAAAACCGAGGTATTGAGTTTTTGACCGTACCAACCACCTATTACGATGATCTGCTGGATCGTGTTGGACACATAGACGAGGACCTTGCGCCATTGAAAAAACTGGGTATCCTGGTAGACCGCGACGACGAAGGTTACCTGCTGCAAATTTTTACCAAGCCGGTTGAAGACCGCCCTACCCTGTTCTTTGAGATCATACAGCGTAAAGGAGCGAAGTCATTTGGCGCGGGGAATTTCAAAGCGCTCTTCGAAGCCATAGAACGCGAGCAGGAATTGAGGGGAAACCTTTGAGGGATTTCGATGTCGGATTTCGGAATTTCGATTTCGGAATTATTGAACGCGGATTTACTGAATGCGGAGTGCGGAAGTTCGATTGCGGAATATGCCTGATTTAACTTTTACTTCCAATTTCAAAACTTACATTTGAGCCGGGTATTTGCCCGGCTTATTTATTTTATGAACGCCAAGGAAGTTACTGATTTGTTAAAACAAAAATCCAACCCGGTTCACCTGGCGGGGATGGCAAGATTCGGTATTGATAACACTAAGGCATTGGGTATTCCTCTCCCCGAATTGAGGAAGCTTTCGAAGATCATAAAAAAGGACCATGCCCTTGCCCTGGAGCTTTGGCAAACTAATTTACACGAAGCCCGACTGCTTGCCTCAATGATAGATGACCCGGCACAGGTTAGTTCAGAACAAATTGACGAATGGGTTAATGATTTTAACTCGTGGGACATATGCGACCAGGTTTGCGGTAATCTGTTTGACAGAACGCGGTTTGCAGTAGGAAAGGCCTTGGCTTTTAGCACACACCCTGATGAGTATGTAAAAAGGGCAGGATTTGTGCTAATGGCAGAGTACGCCATTCATAATAAAAGTGCAAAAGATGGCGTTTTTATGGACTTTTTACCCGTTATTGAGCGCGAAGCCTGGGACGGCAGGAACTTTGTGAAGAAGGCAATAAACTGGGCGCTGCGGCAAATTGGCAAAAGAAACAAAACGCTCAGGGCAGCCGCCATTGAAACGGCCGGGAGAATTTTGCAGCAGGGCAGCAAGCCGGCAAAGTGGATTGCGCTAACCGCAATAAGTGAGCTAACAAAAAAGAAACCGGCCCAATAGCGAAACACAGCGTTCCGCAGCTATAAATAAAGTTTTATTTCTTCTATTTTTCCATCAAAAAACCTAACCATTTTCGGGCAATTCCGTATTAAGTGTCCCCTGTGTTTAAGCGCAAATTGTATTTGGCATAGATTTTTCTACATAACCCCGAATACATTGGTTTAAACTATGATTAAACTATTAATATGAGCATTTCAGAAGGGCACGATTTTAACGGTGATGATGCATCCCATCTTGCTCAAATAATTGATCATATCAATGTGGGGATATGGGAGTTTAATGTCAACACAAAGGATGTTAAATGGTCTGCCGGTTTTTATACTATTTTAGGATATAAGCCCGGAGAAATCGAGTGCTCCTATAACTACTTTCTTGAACACCTGCTTTACTATCACGATAAACCGGCATTTTTAAAAGCCATCCATACACGCAATACACCCGAAACACCTAATACCGTCCATATCCGCCTGCTAACAAAGGCATCTGGCTATCAGTGGTTCGAAAGTACTACCAACCGCTGGGAAAACGGCGACGGCCCGAAGTTTACAGGCACCTTAATAAATATTAACCAGGCCAAGCTTTTAGGCCTGCGCTCGGCCCATAACGATTTCTTTTTTAACGAAACCGGTACTATAGCAAAAGTCAGCGGTTTTGAAATCGACGTGCCGACTATGAGCCTTGTTTTATCAAAGGAGGCCTTTGATATTTATGAATTAAACGATCAGCTTAAATTGAGCATCGAGGAAGCGATCAGCTTTTTCGAGCCGCAGTACCGCCCGCTGTTAAACGAAGCCATTGATAACGCTGTTAAATTCTGCAAGCCCTATGATATGGAATTGCTGTTCCGTTCGGCCAAAAACAATGTGATATGGGTTAGGGCCAAGGGCATACCTATTATTGATGATTATGGCAAATGCATAAAAATAAGAGGCATATTCCAGGATATTGACAGTATAAAAAAGAAGGGGCTGGCCTTACAGTCATCTATCAATTTGTTAAACGATCAAAACAAGCGCCTGCAAAATTTCGCTTACATCGTATCCCATAACCTGCGCTCGCACACGGGCAATTTGCAGTTTATGGTTAATTTATTTGAAGAAAGCGAATCGGCTGACGACCGCGCAGAAGTATTTGCACACATAAAATCAATCAGCAGCAGCCTGATCACAACCATAGAGCACCTTAACGAGATTGTTAAAATACACACCGAGATTGACCGGGAACGAAAAACCCTTGAGTTTGAAGAGGTGTTTAAAATGGTAGTTTCGGCCCTGCAAAGCAATGTTGAAAGCACCGACGCCAAAATTGAATACGATTTCACCAAATGCCCGGTGATAAGCTATATCCCGGCCTATCTTGAAAGCATACTGCAAAATTTGCTTACAAACTCATTAAAATACCGCCATCCCGACAGGCAGCCAGTAATCACTTGCCGTACCCTAAAAGACCATGCACATGTTTATATGATTTTTGAGGATAATGGCATCGGCATTGACCTGGAGCGCTATGGCGACAAAGTTTTTGGCATGTATAAAACATTCCATCAAAATTCCGATGCAAAAGGCATCGGCCTGTTTATTACCCGCAACCAGGTGGAATCCCTTGGCGGGACCATTAAAATTGACAGTACCGTCAATGTGGGGACGAAGTTTACTATTAGGTTAGTTTAGAGAGATTGGAGGTTGGAGGTTAGTTATTGAATGCGGAAGTCGGAATGCCGAATGTAGCATTCTTCTTCTTTCGGACTTCCGGACTCCTTCCAATCTCCAATCTCTAACCTCTAATCACTCTACATAACTTTCCAAAATCTTAAATCCCGATGTCGTTTCCAGCTCAACTTTATCCACGCTTTTTGGCAGCAGGATGCAATCGCCCATCGTTACAGAATAGGCTGTATTGTTATATTTTACTGTGAATTCTCCGCCGATGCATACGTAAATTACAAATGAATCAAGGCTGGAATAATCTTTTGTGGCGCTTTTGGTGAAATCCAATAAATTGGTGGTGAAGTAAGGGCAACTTACCAATTTAACCGTCTTGTCCTTTTCAGGATAGTATTTGGTTTTGTACTCCGGATAATGTTTGTAATCGATAGCAGCAAGCGCTTCTTCGGTGTGCAGCTCGCGTTTATTGCCTTTGTCGTCAACCCGGTCGAAATCGTAAATGCGGTAGGTAATGTCGGATGTTTGCTGTATTTCGGCAATCAGCAGGCCTTTGCCGATGGTATGGACACGCCCTGCGGGCAAAAAGAACACATCGCCGGCGTTAACATCTTCCTTATTTAAAATATCGGTCAAATGGCCGCTGTTGAATTTATCGAGATATTCCTGTTCGGTAACTTCTTTGTTAAAACCGGCAATCAGCGTTGAACCCGGGTCGGCCTGCACCACATACCACATTTCGGTTTTACCAAAAGAGTTATGGCGCTTTTTTGCCAATTCATCATTTGGGTGCACCTGGATGGAAAGATCCTCGTTGGCATCGATAAATTTTATCAGCAGCGGGAAAATATTCCCGAAATGCGCATAAACCTTGTTACCCACAAGATCGCCCTGGTATTTTTCCAGCAGGTCAGCCAGCGATTCACCCGCCAGTTCACCATTGGCAACCACCGAAACATCCGATTTAACACCCGATATTTCCCAGGTTTCGCCGCAATTGGGCAGGGAGCCAAAACCCTTGTGCAGGATGGTTTTTATCTTCTGGCCGCCCCAGATTTTGTCTTTATAAATGGTTTTGAATTTGAGTGGGTATAGTAGGTGCATACGTATTAAATATTTTCCTGCGCTAAAATGTTTTGAATTTCTGAAACAAGAGAAGACAAATGAGTGTCCTTTAACACCCACATAAATTCATAATCTAAACCAAAATATTGATGTGCGATGCGGTTTCTGAATCCCCGTATCCTATACCAGTCGACGGCATGATGTTCATCTTTAAATCCCTGTGGTAAGCGATTGGAAGCTTCGCCGATAATTTCAAAATTGCGAACGACCGCGTCAATCGTTTTACTGTCGGCTATAAATTCTTCATAAGTTAGGTTTTCAGTATACCTGAATATCTTTTCGGCGCTATTCAAAATATCCTCAAGTAAAAGTTTCGGATGGCGTTCAGACATAAACTATTTGAGGTTCAATAACACGAAGATACTTTTCCTGGACGCCTTTTTTGGAAACCAGGTCTACCTTTCTTTTAAGTACGGACTCGAGTTCGTCTGCCAGATCAATAAACTCAATCCCAACCAGCTTGCTAAACGTTACGATAATATCGATGTCACTTTCGTCGGTGTAGTCGTCTCGAACAATTGAACCGAATAGCCCTAATGTATCTACACCATATTTATCGCACAATTCGGGTTTTAGTTGTGTCAGAATGGCTTTTACTTCTGCTAATTCGGCGCTCATATACAAATATAAATCTTTTCTTTCTTTCACCAAATAACCCAAGTCCAATCTGTTGGCCGCTTTCTTGCGCTTGGATTAGTTCTTTAATTCTCTTGGGCGATAGATAACACTACAAGACATCTTTGTACGATTTTTCTATACACGGCATTACGTAATCTAGTTCGTCTTCGTTTGCAATCCTAATCCCTCTTTTTAAAGGCCAACCATGTGTTTCAGGCACTTTAAAAATTTTGCCTTTGGGATCATCATAGTCAACGGCTCTCAGATAGATTAAAAGATGGTCTTTTCTAAAATGTATTTCCGCAAAAGCTTTAGAAATTCTAAAAGCCACGTTTTGAGGGTTATCTTTTCTGGAGATATTCTCATCTAACTCAAAAATTTTCTTACTGAGAAGTTCGAACAGCTCTTTTACAAATTGAGGCTTTCTCTCTAATTGGTTCGCCAAATTATTCCTATTTATTTCTCTTAAATCATCAATGACCTTTGCCGATTTATTATTAATATCGTTTTGTTTAACATCCTCTATCATTTTTAGATCATTACCCCAAATCATTGAATCATATTTATCATTCTCATCACTGATTTTGTCAATTACAAAAATGTCATTTTCGTGAAACTGAAATCTGTAAAGTTCCAATTCTGGAATTCGCTTGAACCCAATTACATCGTACTTATTATACCTTTCGGTTATACAAATCACACGAGGATTGTGCCAATTAATTTTGGGGATTTTTTCGACACCCCATTTTTTCTTTATTAAACCTTCGAAAAATTCAACAGTCTGGGATTGTAGCCAAGTTAGGTAGAATAATGCTTGAGGTATAACATGGACATTTACACTTCGCTTATACTCGATAAGCACAGGTGCACCGTTTGAATCAATTGCTATTGTGTCAATCCTTCCGCCATGAGTCGTTGAAAACTCAGATGCAATAAATTGCATATCGAGCACTTCTAATAAGTTTTCCTCAACCAATTTTTGCAAGGATTTTTCCTTTTCTAAAGGCATAAAACCTAATTTCCTGAGCGTGCCGTCGACATTGTGAAATACTGGCATAGTAAAAAGTTTAGAAAGTGTAAATAACAAAAAAGTCCGCATAAAAACTACACGGACTTTATATTTCAAAAAAGCCACACGTATGGCTTTTTCTATCTACGCTAATTTCTTCTTCAAATTCTCATCAATAGCAGCCAAAAACTCTTCGGTGTACAAGTAATCTTTACCGTGCTCCACTTTTGGTTTTATGGTGATGGCTAAATCCTTTGTCATTTTGCCGCTTTCAACCGTTTCGATACAAACTTCTTCAAGTGCTTTGCAGAAATTGATCAGCTCCTGGTTTTTGTCAAGCAAACCACGGAACTCCAAACCGCGTGTCCAAGCAAAAATGGATGCGATTGGGTTGGTGGAGGTTGGTTTGCCGGCCTGGTGGTCGCGGTAGTGACGGGTTACCGTACCGTGAGCCGCTTCGGCCTCCATTACGGTACCATCAGGGGTAACAAGGGTTGAAGTCATGAGGCCTAAGGATCCGAATCCCTGCGCCACGGTGTCCGACTGCACATCACCATCATAATTTTTGCAGGCCCATACAAAATTGCCATGCCATTTTAATGCTGAGGCAACCATATCGTCAATTAAACGGTGTTCGTAGGTAAGCTGGTTGGCTTCAAATTCAATCTTAAATTCCTGCTCATATATTTCCTCAAAAATATCTTTAAAGCGACCGTCGTATTTTTTCAGGATAGTATTTTTGGTAGACAGGTACAGCGGCCATTTCTTCAGTAAAGCCTGGTTGAAACAGGCGCGGGCAAACCCTTTTATCGATTCATCAGTATTGTACATGGCCAGCGCTACGCCATCGCCCTTAAAATTAAAAACTTCAAAAGATTGTTCCTTCCCCCCGTCTTCCGGGGTAAAGGTGATGGTCAGTTTGCCCTTTCCTTTAGTCACAAAATCGGTTGCCCGGTACTGGTCGCCAAAAGCATGACGGCCTATGCATATCGGTGCAGTCCAGTTTGGCACCAGGCGCGGCACATTAGCCATAACAATGGGCTCACGGAAAACGGTACCGTCCAGGATATTACGGATAGTGCCATTCGGCGATTTCCACATTTGTTTTAAATTAAATTCTTTAACGCGCACTTCATCGGGGGTGATGGTAGCGCATTTTATCCCAACGCCGTATTGTTTTATCGCGTTGGCAGCATCAATGGTCACCTGGTCGTTTGTTGCATCGCGGTGCTCAATACCAAGGTCGTAGTATTTAATATCCACATCCAGGTATGGGAATATTAATTTGTCTTTAATAAACTTCCAGATAATGCGGGTCATTTCATCGCCATCCAGTTCAACCACCGGATTTTCTACTTTAATTTTTGACATCTTTTGATACTGTTTTTAATGGCGGCAAATATATGAAATTTAGTCATTGGTCATTAGTCATTGGTCATTAGATGTTCTTAAAAAACAGGAATTTCTCAATTAACCGAAAGCAATACTATCGTTAGTCGTCAATAAATACCCAAACAAAACCAATGACTAATGACCAATGACTAATGACTAATAAAATGCTGTTTTTATAAACTTTCTTCTACTTTTATAAAATATAATCAAACAAAACGGAGTTAAGAGTATTAATTATTAGCTTTATAATTAAATTATGATAAAACGTCTATCAAAAACAATCATACTAACGCTGCTTATAACTTTTACCGCGCTTATTGCTAAGGCCCAGGTAGGTTTTGATTTTTCGCATTATGAAATTGGCTTTGCTGCGGGCTTTAACGCTGTTTACGGCGATGCTTTGCCGCAGACCACAACACAGTCGGTCCATCTCAATTTAACTTATAACACCACACCGTATGTAAACTTCGTATTCGAGGCGCAGATGGGACGGCTTCGGGGCGGCGACTCGTTAACCACCGACAACGGCAGGCAGTTTAATAACGATTTTACCGCATTTGTTTTCAGGGGCCAGCTGCAATTCGGCGAGTTTCTCGATTATTCACACAATTCCTTCAATAATGCGCTCAAAAATTTTTACGTATCCGGCGGCATGGGCTTTGTTGTTAACCGCATCACCCAAATTAGCCGGTACTCCATTAAACCGCCCGGCATTTTTACCCCGGGTGTTAATAACAGCAAGGAGCCTTTTATCCCCTTTCGTATAGGCTACGAGTTTAAAGTTTATAACAAGTATGAGCAGCCCTCCTTCAAAGTCGACCTGGCATATGCATACAATTTTGTACTCAGCGACAACCTGGACGGGTTTACATCGGGCAGCCATTTTGATGCATATACGCAAATAGTAATAGGCGTAAAGTTTGCCTTTGGCGGCGACATAGTTTCGTACCGGAAACCCATCCGTCAATGATTTGGCTATAGTGGGACTGGTTATTATGCGCTTCAAGCAGTACGAATCACCTGTATGCCCCAATTTAACTCAACAATTACTCAATCAGCCAGGCCAGGGCCCGAATGACCAATTCCCCAATTCCCCAATGACTCAATGACCAATGACCAATGACTAATGACCAATGACTAATGACTAATGACCTTCATCATATTTTGGCAGGGTTTTTAGTGTATATTTAATAAAAATTGGACCCATGAAAAAGGAAACATTTTATCCTGGCTTCGATGACGAAAACGAAGACAGGGACAAAACTTTAAAAGATGAGCTTGGCGAAACGATCGACAAAGAAGACCTGAATTATAACGCCGACGAAAATAGTTTTGAATACGACGTGCAAAGCGATGACCCCGATTATGAACATCCGGACCCCTATAATACCTCGGTAAAGAACGGTGAGGACATGAATTCGACCTATGATGAGGCAAATCCATACGATGCGACGGAAGAGTATATTCCCAATGAATCGCTGGAAACCGATGTTGATAAATTAGGTATGCACATTGATGATGGCAGCATTACCGGCGTCGACCCGACCGACAAAGCACTTGGCCATACGCCCGAAGACGACAGGGATGACCTGGATGAAGAGGGGTATCCGAAGAATGACAGGTAAGGAATCAATTAATAATTGTGGAGTTATTGATATTTTAGGGTGAGCTCTTACTTCCAAAGGTCTTCCAGCTTAATTTCAACACCCTCTCGTCTTTCTGCTTCCTTCATCGCGGTATCTAACCACTCTTTATTTGCTTCGGTGGAGAGAAGATATTCTGTAGCATCGGAAGGCGGTTCGTTTTCATAAGGAACCTTAAATCCCTCTAAAATAATTTCTAAAGCTTTTTGCTGAGCCTCGTTTTCTGGGTGTATTACTATTGTTCCCATAAATCAAATTTACACGAAAAAACGAAAAACGGCAAAATAAATTTACAGCCAGTACCGCGTTACTAATGAAAGTAAAAAAGCACATTGACCAAATCCATATCTGCACATCTGAACATCTGAAATCTGCACATCATTGCACTCCCAACTGTCAACTCCAGGTAATCTGCTCATCCGCACATCTAAAATCTGCCCATCAAACCTTATCTTTGCGGCGTACTAACTGACACTCTATGCTTAAAGGATTTTTTAACGTTCCTGCACCGCAGAACGAGCCGGTATTGAATTACGGCCCGCGCAGTGTGGAACGGGCGGCACTCAAAGCCGCTTTGGATGAGGCGCGCGCGCAGCAACTCGACATACCCATGTACATTGGCGGCAAGGAAGTCCGCAGCGGCAAAACCGCCGAAATCCGTCCGCCCCATGACCATAAACATTTACTGGCTACCTACCATGCAGGCGATAAAACGCACGTAGCTGCGGCTATCGATGCCGCACTGGAAGCCAAAGCCGATTGGGAAAACCTGCCCTGGGAACAAAGGGCATCGGTGTTTTTAAAGGCCGCCGACCTGCTTGCCGGGCCTTACCGCGCAAAGATCAATGCAGCCACCATGCTTGGGCAGTCAAAGAACGCATACCAGGCCGAGATTGACGGCGCTTGCGAGCTGATAGATTTTTTGCGCTTTAACGTGCATTACATGAGCCAGATCTACCAGCAGCAGCCCCCCATATCGGGTAAGGGTGTATGGAACCGTACTGAACAGCGCCCACTAGAAGGGTTTGTATTTGCTTTAACGCCGTTCAACTTTACAGCAATTGCCGGCAACCTGCCAACGTCTGCCGCCCTGATGGGCAATGTGGTGGTCTGGAAGCCTGCCAATACCCAAATTTATGCCGCCAACGTACTGATGCAGGTTTTTATGGAAGCCGGCCTACCGGCCGGTGTAATTAACCTGGTGTATGTAAGCGGTCCAACCGCCGGCGAAGTGATATTCAATCACCCCGATTTTGCAGGGATACATTTTACCGGGTCGACCGGCGTTTTCCAGGACATATGGAAAACGATTGGGAACAATATTCATAAATATAAAACCTATCCGCGCATTGTCGGCGAAACCGGCGGCAAGGACTTTGTTTTAGCCCACCCAAGCGCTGATGCTGATGTAGTGAATGTAGCCTTGCTTCGCGGTTCTTTTGAATACCAGGGGCAAAAATGTTCGGCTGCTTCAAGGGCCTATGTGCCCGCTTCGTTGTGGCCTGCAGTTAAAGAAAAAATGCAGCGCGACATCCTTTCATTTAAGATGGGGCCTGTGGAAGATTTTGAGAATTTTATCAATGCCGTTATCGATGAAAAATCATTTGATAAGCTGGCAAAATATATCGATGCGGCAAAAGCGGATAAAGAAGTTGAGATTGTTGCAGGCGGCAATTATGATAAATCAAAAGGCTGGTTTATTGAACCAACCGTGCTAAGGGTAAACGACCCATACTATGTAACCATGTGCGAGGAGCTTTTTGGCCCCGTATTAACTATTTACGTTTACCCGGATAAAGAATTTGACAAAGTACTTGACGTCGTAGATAAAACCTCCATTTATGCCTTAACGGGCGCCGTTATAGCACAGGACAGGTATGCCATTGCCGAGGCCACGCACCGCCTGCGCAACGCTGCCGGAAACTTTTATATAAACGACAAACCCACCGGCGCCGTAGTCGGGCAGCAGCCATTCGGCGGCGCCAGGGGATCGGGCACTAACGACAAGGCCGGCTCAATGATCAATTTACTGCGCTGGGTATCACCAAGAACCATAAAGGAAGCTTTCGATCCGCCGAAAGATTACAGGTACCCGTTTTTAGCGAAGGAGGCGTAGGTTGGTTCATGGTTCGTCGTTCATAGCCAAATTTCTGCAGTCGGCATAAACTACATACAATGAACTACTTGAAGTCTGGTCAGCAGCCATAAGTGAATTTGTGTAGCTGCCATGAACCATGTACCGTGAACTACTTGAGGTCCGATTAGTAGCCATAACCGAATTTCTGTAGCTGCCATGAACTATGAACCATCAACCATGAACTACTTAAACCTAAACACATTCTCCATATTGGCGTTGTCGTAGGCGCTTACCTTCATATCGGTAATGATGCCCGTGCTGAGGCTGTATACCCAGCCATGTACGCCTAAAGGCTGGCCATTGTGCCAGGCATTTTGAACGATGGACGTTTTACAGAGATTGTAAACATTTTCGATCACATTGTATTCAACCAGGCGGTCGCAGCGCTCATCCATATCTGCTACCTGGTCAAGTTCTGTGGCATGTAAACGATAAACGTCTTTTATATGCCTCAACCAATTGTCGATCAACCCAAACTGCTGGTTGCTGATGGCCGCAATTACCCCGCCGCAGCCGTAATGGCCCGTAACTATCACGTGTTTTACCTTTAATACATTCACCGCATAATCGAGCACCGAAAGCATGTTCATATCCGAGTGGATGACCATGTTGGCAATGTTGCGGTGGACAAATATCTGCCCCGGAGCGGTATTGGTTATTTGGTTGGCCGGCACCCTGCTATCGGCGCAACCGATCCATAAAACCGGCGGCGATTGGCCTTTTGCAAGCGTCTCAAAATATTCAGGGTCTATTTTTAGGGAGTCTTCAACAAACTGTTTGTTCCCTTCAAGCAGGCTTTTGTACAGGTCGCCGTTAGTATCGTTTTGAATTTTTGCGCACATGGATTTTCAAAGGAGATAGTTGAACATTTAAGCGGCAAGATAAATAATTATGTTGTAATGTTGGAAAGTTGTAATGTTGGAAAGTTGTGAACAATTGTAGAAGTTGAATAAGTTATTTCCATATCTGCTTCATCAGCCAGCTGGAATTCAAAAAAGATGGAAGGGTGTTTTTTGGCTTAACGTTAAAACAACATTACAACCTTTCAACATTACAACATTCCAACAAAACACCACCTATCGCAACAATCTCCCGTAAACCGCCAGCGGCGTTAGCCGGTCCTGAAAAATGAGATGCCTGTCTTCCGAAAACTGTTTAAAATCATCCGCGCTTTGCTGGCCGGGGTATGGGGCGTAATATTGTTCCAAGCCGGCATTGCGCCAGAGAAGGACGTACGAGATATTGTGTTTTGAAATAATGGGCAACAACACCTTGGTCCACCAGTCGGACTGGGGAATGTTCAGATAACCGGTTTCGGCCAGGCAGGGCAGTTTGTGGCGCTTGCTGGCTATAGCATCCAGCAGCGCCAGCCGCTTATTTAGGTTTTTTTCGTAGGTCTTGATGTCGCTAAAACAATAATTATCAAAACCTATAAAGTCAACGTAATCATCGCCAGGATAACGGTCCATAAATTCAGCTTCCGAATCAAAATCAGCCACTGAATAAACGATCAATAAATTATGCAGCTTTTTGGTATTGCGCATATAATCGATGGTAAAGCGCCATAACGTTTTAAATTCGTCGGGCGTGCAGGTATTTTTGCACCACCAGAACCAGTCGCCTGTCAGTTCGTGAAACGGCCTGAACAGTATGGGGATATGTTCGCCGTCGTTCCCTTTTAAATCGGCCAGGTATTTTGCCGCCTTATCAAGATATTGAACGTAAACGTCATGAAAAACGCCGCCAGGGATGATGTCGGCCACCGTACGCCGCGTGGTGTCCCATGCGTTTTTACCATCGGTCGGGTTATCCATATGCCAGCAAAAGGTGTTGATGCCGCCGCGTTCATAAGCTTCGATGACTCTTTTTTTCTGAACGGCAAACGGGAAACCATTAATGTCGAGCGTACTGTCATGTTCCAGTTTTGCAAGGTCCCATCCATAAACGGCAGGATAAGTGCCGGTTATGCTTTTTACGTCCGAGCTGTCGTCATCGTTTTTCCATCTAACGCCGTAACCGGTGTCGTCATGATGGCCAAACAATACGCCTGCCGGCGTCAGTCTTTGCATGCTATTGTATAACTCGCGCGTTTCCTTGGTGGCATGCTTATCAGCGGGGGCGTAAAGCTGGGTTTTTATGCACGAGTTAAACAAAGTGATAAACAGAAAGAAGTGTACATGTTTCATCCAGGATTAAAAATATTGCTTACTCCTTAGTTAACTTAAGCACTAACACATTATGCGGGGGTATAGTTTGTTTAAATGGTTTATCGGTTGTCCCCACGTTCTTTTTCTCCCACAAGTCGCGCAATTTGTAAGTGGCCTGGTTAAAGTCGATATTGGTTTTTGAAAATGCATCATTGATCATGTGCTCTTTCCAGTTATAAGTTACCTCTTGGGGGCGTTCCGAACGGTTTAAAAGACAAACAGCCAGCTCATTATTAGCTAAAGGTTTTACCCATATCTCTATCCCGTCAAAGGCATAATACCTAAAGGCTTCTATGCCAAGCGGATCCTGGTCAACGGCTATAATATCTTTATTGGTAAGGATAGCCGTCGTTTGCGCCGACATTTTACGCAGGTCGTTACCAGCCATCAGCGGCGCGGCCAGCATGCACCATAATGAAAAATGCGCCTTGTCTTCACTGTAGCTCATGCCATTACCAACCTCCAGCATGTCCGGATCGTTCCAATGGCCGGGGCCGGCATATTGGCGTATGCTATCCTGCCGGTCAAGAATATTGAGCACACTTAAAGGTTTCCAGCCATTTTTTGCAACGGTTTCCACAAATGCCGGGCCTATATCGCCTGTGCTGCGCCATAACTGGCCCACATCTTTTGCCCAGCGCCATGGGTTATGTTGCCCCCATTCGCACAAGCTGAATACCATCGGCCTGCCCGACGCCCGGATAGCTTTGCTCATTGTTTTATAAGCCTCTATGGCATTAATGCCATCGGTATTGCACCAGTCGAACTTCAGGTAGTCAACACCCCATGAAGCATATAGCCGGGCGTCCTGGTACTCGTAGCCGCGCGTGCCGGGGTATCCGGCACAGGTTTTTGTGCCGGCACAATTATAAATGCCGAACTTTAAGCCTTTTGAATGTACATAATCAGCAAATTCCTTCATACCATTCGGGAATTTCTTTGGGTCGGCTACCAGGTTGCCGTCTTTATCCCGCTCCATTGCCATCCAGCCATCGTCCAAAACAAAATACGTATAACCTGCGTCTTTCATACCTGATGATACATAAGTATCAACCATCCCTTTCAGTAAGGGCAGATCTATATTGGTTTGAAAAGTGTTCCAGCTGTTCCAGCCCATGGGCGGCGTTTGGGCCAATTCTTCAAATTTTTGCGCGAACAAGGAAGTGCAGGCGGCTATGCTAAGCAATGATGCAAGCAGGAGGCATTTTACGGGTTTTATATTCATGGTTATATTAGTTGATACTTTTTACAAGCCGTGTCATTTCGACGAGGTACGAGGAGAAAACTTATGCGACAAGCGTGGGTGACGTTGCATGTTTGATAAGTTCTCTCCTCGTTCCTCGTCGTATGACATTTATTTTAAATTGCCATTCGTCATATTCAATGATTGAAAAACATTAACTCCTTCCGAATTTTTTATACTGACTGGGGATACATTTCCCGATGTTTGTGCTTTTACAAACCTCAATTCGGCACTCTTTACGTCATCCAAAACAAATGCCGGCCGCTGATCATCGTTCATAAAGCGTAGTTCAATATCGTCGAGTTTTAATCCTTCAACGTGCCTTATAAAAAAACCATAAGCCGGCAAGGCGCCAAAGCTGGTCGGCTCGGGATAACCCTTTTCCATTTCGGGCACCTGGCGCACGGCCTGTGTTGACGTACCGCCGCCTTTGTAATATATTTTTACGTTCTTAATATCAATATCCTTGATCGTATGCCCCGGTATGCCGCTGATCAGTACGCCCTGCTCCGGTTCCACATTATAAGCAATAATATTGCTGATGATCACCCTGCGCAGCTCGCCAACCGGTACACCTGCCGGGCCGCGCATCCGTGCGCCAATTCTCAAAAAGACGGGGGCGTTTACAATATCACGCATGGTGATATTATTGATGGCTACGTCTTCCAGCAAAGCTCCGTCCACGGTTTCGAGGGCCAGGCCCCGGCAATAATTAAATACGCAATTGGAAATGGTAATATTTTTAAACCCGCCGTTTGATTCGGTACCGAATTTTATGCGGCCCGTGGGTTCTTTTATTGTTCTTTTATACGTCCCATCCAAAAACGACCCCTCCTCAAAACCACTTACCTGGCAATTGGTAATGGTTACATTTTCAGTAGCGCGGGCAAAGCCGAGGCCGAAGCTGCTTTTCAGGCAGATGCCATCGTCATAAGGTGAGTTGACGCTGCAGTCGGATACGTGCACGTTGCGGCAGCAGTCGATGTCCATGCCATCGCGGTTCGTGTCCAGTTTTATATTGCTGATCGTCAAATTGTCGACGCCGGTTGCCAGTATGGCAAACCAGCCGCCGTGTAATATGGTGATGTCTTTTATGTTAACATTGCGGCAAAGGTACAGCGCTATAGATTTATTGGCTGATTGTTTATCCTTCACATAGTCGTGGTATAAACCTTTGCCCCATATCATTCCCTGGCCCAGTATGGATACATCGTGCAGGTTTTCGCCCCAAATAAGGCTGTTGTGCCAGTGGCTATGGCCATAGTCCTGGTAAGTAGTATTAACGCTGGCTTCGGGCTCATCGTAACCGTTTTCAGCGGTTACAGGTGCAGCTATGATGGTTGCCCCCTCGTCGAGAAATAACGAAATATTGCTTTTGAGATGAATTGAGCCTGATAAATAATTGCCCGCCGGCAAATAAACCGTACCCCCGCCGGCACTGGCGGCCGCTTCGATTGCCTTGTTAATGGCTTTGCTGTCTAAGTTTACTCCATCGCCAATTGCGCCGTAGTCTTTTACATTGTAGTAAATTGAAGAATTACTTTGAGCCGCATTTGCAAATTTTGCCATTGCTAATAACATGACCAAAATCAAATTAATACGATATAACATTTTTTAAGTTTAAAGGTCGCCCTCAAAATATCTCCCCGACCTTTGTGGCTGCTTTGTGAGCTCTGCGGTTAATTTTTTAAACACAAAGTACACTGAGGAGGCACAAAGAGACACAAAGATTTTATTACTCAAAATACAATTTAGCTCCTGATTTTATTCTTGTTTTTGAAACAAGCGAATATCAAATTTTAAATATATAGTTTATTATATCATTTTTTATCAGCAACCAAAAATACTGCACCATAAGCAGGCACGTTGACGATGATACCGCCTGATACCTTTTCCGAGATTGCGGGTACCGAGGTGTAATTAGCCGGCCCCCCGGTGGCTCCGCCCGACGGCCCAACGCCATTTATATAAACCTTGTGCGAAAAAGGTGCGTTATCGGCGCCGCCATTAAGGGTGTAATAATAATAGTTGTCGCCTATGGCAAAATTATTAAAGGCAACGGCTACTTTTTGGTCGGCGCCACTGGTATTTACCAGGACAACGCCGGCCTGCCCGGAAGAAAATGTTGAACCATAGCTTGTAATATTGAGGCTTGCGCTTACCGAGCTCACCATGCGGTCGCCGAAATATTTCTGGAAAAAATTCATATAGTAAAATGCCGGCCGCGGGTTCCATTTAGCAACACCGTTTGGCTCGTCGCCTATGTTGAACATACCCTGGTCGTCGCCGCCGGCCCATCCATTGGCAAGATCCCAGCGACTGGCCATACTGACCTGGTTCTTTATCATCTCGCCAAGCGTCATTGCCGCATGTAAACCTGCTATGTTAGATACATTCTGGCCCGACCCTGTCGCCTGTATATTCCACTCATCAAGCGCAACCGGTTTTTGGGTAACGCCTGCGTTTTGTACCGAGGATTTTACCCAGCTCATCATTGAACTGGTTACCGGTGCGGGCGTGCCTAATATTACATCTGCAGTTGAATTTTGCGCATAGGGCGTATAATAATTATGCACTACAAAAAAATCGGGACTGTTGCCTGCCGCCGCCAACACATCCGCGTTCCAATTGCTAACGCCTGCGTTATTAGCCACGTCATTCGAGCTTGTTAAAACAACGCCGATCTTTATGCCTGTATTTCCAACTTCCGCCGCCGCCGCCCGCATGGAGTCGGCAAATACTTTAAAATGTTTCCCATAGATAAGGCCTGTTATAAATTCCGGCTGGCCGTCTTTGTTTTGTGACAGATCTATCCTGTAACCCGCCTCCCAGTTTCCAAAATTTTCGTTGCCTACTTCCCAATATTTTGTACGGTTCTTATCATACCTTACCCAGTTGGCTGCCAGATGGGCAGCCGTTTGGTCGGGATGGGCGCTGGTGCCATAACGTGCATAACCATAGTTAACGGTAATTAAGCCGGTACTATTGGTTTGCTGCAGCACTTTGTAATAGTTATCCAGTGAAAATGTCCAGCTTTGGGTGTTGTTGCCGAACCAATAACCTGCTGCCGAGGGTGTTCCCTGGGCATTTAGCAAATTAGCCGGCGCGTCTGGCGGCGCTTGCAGGGTGCCGCCATCTCCCGTCCAAAAATAAATATCCGAAATGCTTCCGCCTGGTGCACGCAGTATACGGGGGTTCAGCGCTGTTAAATTCCCCATTAAAACAGGGTCGGTAACATACTGGCCCATGTACGGGTTTGTATTATTGCCGAAAATATTTTCCGAAGTTTTGCTGATGATCTGGCTAAGATCGACCGTGACCGAAATAGCGCCATCAGGCGAAGGTTTTGATACGCTCTGCGCAGTTGGTTTTGTAAACGTTTTTCCCGCCCAGTTATCCAGGAAAAAGCCCTGTGTACTGGCAACCGAGGGGTCGGTACCGGCCACTATGCTACCACCCGGGCCTGTTCCGACGCCTGTGCCCGGCGGGGGCGTCGGGCCCGGACCACCGCCCGAATTGTTTGCGGGTTCTTTTTTACACGACTCAATTATAATTACCGAAGCCACAATGGCCAACGCTGTTTTGCTGATGTTTTTCATGTTTTAATCCTTTCTATTCACTAAAATCAATTCTTTTAATAATCTCTAAACACGCCCTGCTGTTATGGTAAGGGCATTTCCATATACCTGCTTTATCCTCAGATCGCATTACGGCGCCATCCTGGCCGATCCCCCAAAACCATTCGCCATTTGTTTTATCCAGTATTTTATTTTTTACAAATTCCCAGTTGTTTTTGCTAAGCTCCAGGAATTTCTCATTCCGGCTTATTTGCCAGGCATTGTAAAAACCTACCATTGCCTCCGCCTGCACCCACCAGTGTTTTTCTTTTATTAAATGATCACCGGCAGGTTCGTATTCGTACCACAAACCGCCGTCGCCATCCAGCCCTTTAATAGTCGCTTCAGCAATGGCTATGCATGCCCGGTCTATAATTTCAATCATTGTTTCGTTTTCTATCACTTCGGCCGCTTCGTGCAAAAGCCAGGTGGCTTCAATGTCGTGGCCATAGGAAACCAGGCCCGACTTGCGGCGCCATTCCTCATCAAAAAACAAAACCAGGTGATGGCTTTCATGATCGATAAAATGATCGAGAAAGTTATCCAGCAGGATGTTGATGTGCTCCTCCAGCGCCTTATCGGGCCATATAAGGAATAAGTTTGTATAAGCCTCCAGCACATGCAGGTGCGTGTTCATGGTTTTCTTTTCATTGGCGTCCTTAGCGCTCAGGCGCAGGTCGGCGATGGGCTTCCAATCTTTGGTGAACGCTTCAAAATAGCCGGTCTGGATCGGGTCATATGCTCTTTCAACCAAAATGTAAAACAGGTCCACGGCTTTTTGTTTGGCAGCTTCATTTCCAGATGCCCGGTAATATTCGCTCAAGGCATAAATAGTAAACGCAATAGCGTAAACCTGTTTTTTGGTATCCAGGGGCGCACCCTTATAGTCGACCGACCAATAAACGCCGCCCTTTTGCCCATCAATAAAATGATTGACGATATAGTGGTAGGCCCTATCGGCAATACCGAGCGAAACATGGTCGCGATTATGATGATAAGCTGCCGAAAAAGTCCATAAAATACGGGCGTTTAAAACCGAGCCTTTCGGCGCGTTGGGGCTAATATTGTTTTCATTATCAATTTTACCGTAAAAACCGCCGTTTATATTGTCAACCGTTTTCTCCGACCAAAACTTGAGGATACGATTCAACTCAGCGATGAGCTCCGCTCTATAAATACTTATCTTTTCTTTAACCTCCAACTCCCTGATCATTCTATTTATACAATATTTGCTTTTTTATTTATTGAAACATAAGTTTATCCTCTTTCCTCTCGCTGTGGTGTGCACCCGGCTCTGTTGTTACAGGTGCATTAGCCGATATGTTCATTAACATACCCTCGTAAAAGGAGACTCACACAGCGCCTGGCTTCAAAAAGGAAATCGTGCAAAGGGCTCCCCTCTTGAGAGGGGCAAGGGGTGTGTTAGCCGATATGCCCGTTAACACACCCCTCCGCCCCTCTCAAGAGGGGAATCGCACTACCCAAGCTCCAAATTCCACTTCTTTCACCATTTTTATTACTAAACACGTTACTTTTTATATTTTATAATGTCATTTTAACAGTTTTCTGTCCCGGCCTTCCAATACATGCCTGTTCAAAAATCAAAACCAACATTTAGACGACTGCTTTTGAACCTGACAATGCTTTGTTACTATCAATTATCCCGTAAATGGTATTCACAGACGCGGCAGACCGTAAACCATCGGCGGGCGTGTTCATCACATAATCCAGCAGCTTATCTACTGTGCTTGTGGCCACGTGCATCCTTGTATCTGAAGATGCATAGTAGATGAACACCGTGCCGTCGTCGTCCTTTATCCACCCGTTGCAGAATACAACGTTTGATACATCCCCTACCCGTTCCTCGCCTTCGGGCGCTAAAAAATAGCCGGCGGGTTTGTATAACACTTTGGTCAGGTCATGTAAATCGGTCGTAAACATATATAATACATAACGCAGGCCAGCAGCAGTATTGCGTACGCCGTGCGCCAGGTGCAGCCAGCCCTTGCTGGTTTTTATGGGCGTCGGGCCCTGGCCGTTCTTTGCTTCGTAGACAGTGTGATAATTTTTGTTGTCGATGATAGTTTCATAGTCAACCCTGGCGTTTTCCATGGTTTCAGATAACCCGAAGCCTATACCGCCGCCTGTACCGGCGCTGATAAAGCCGTCCTGCGGGCGGGTGTACAGGGCGTATTTGCCGTCAACAAATTCAGGATGCAGCACCACGTTTCTTTGCTGCGGAGAGCTGGTCACCAGGTCGGGCAAGCGTTCCCATTTTACCATATCTTTTGTGCGTGCAATGCCACAGGCCGCTATGGCCATCGACTGGTCATAAGCCGGGGCCTCGGGATCCCGCCTTTCGGTGCAGAACAGGCCATATATCCAGCCGTCTTCGTGGGCGGTTAGACGCATATCATATACGTTGATATCGGGGTCACTGGTTTCAGGCAGTTCAACCGGGTAATCCCAAAATGTAAAATTATTTATGCCATCCGGGCTTTCCGCAACGGCGAAAAACGATTTCCGGTCCGCCCCCTCAATACGCGCAACCATTAAATATTTACCGTTAAATTTTATAGCCCCCGCGTTGAATACAGCATTAATGCCAAAACGCTCCATCAGGTGCGGGTTAGTAGAGGGATTAAGATCGTACCTCCAGGCAAGCGGCGTATGTGCGGCCGTTAATACAGGATATTTATAACGGTCAAAAACGCCATTGCCAATACCGGCTATTTCGTTAGGGCGATTGATCAATTGCCTTTGTGCATCCTGTAATTGGCTCAAACGTTTATCAAATTCTTTTATCATCTGCTTTTTTATTGTAATGTTGGAATGTTGAAAGGTTGGAATGTTGCTGCTTCTTTCGGACTTTCCGACTTTTCTGACTTTCGGACTCACATTAATAATCCTTCAATTTATTCCACCATGTCTTTTTTAGGATAATAACTATTACTGCCAATAACCCTATAGTAACCAGAAGCGGCATTTTTTGGCTTAATATTAAATACATGGGTAAAATGGTGAGGCAGCATTGCCCCATGGTACCTATCACCACATTGAACATATTCAGCTTAAAGTTTTTATTCGGCTGGAATGAGGCGTCACCGGCCATAACTGCATTTTTAACCGGCTCCCAAAATCCCCATGGGCGCACGTTGGAATAAAAAGATTTCAAAACCGCCATATCGGTCGGTGGCGAAGCATAGGCGCCGATAATAGAACCCGCCATCGAAAGCGCGAACATTAGCGGGAACCAATACAGCAGGTTAGCGTCGGCAATGAAAATCGAAAAAACCATGGCTGTTACAATACCGGTTAGCATCCCAAAGAAAAATCCGGTGGCATTAAAACGCCACCAATGCCATTTTAATACATTCGATGCGATATAGCCGCCGTAAAGTGCTGACACGATCCATTGGAGCATGCTATTGATATCCTTTACAAAAAAGCCGAGTATTACCCCGGTTGCCACCACAACTACCCCCACCAGGTAATTCATGGCAATTGTTTTTTTTGCCGATGCCGCCGGGTTAACATATTTTATGTAAATATCATTAACGATATAAGCCTGCGCCGCATTCATGGTACCGCTGAAGGTGCTCATAAACGCGCCGAGCAATCCGGCCAACAATAAGCCGACCAGGCCCACAGGCAAAAAGTTATTGATGACTGCCGGCAATATCCGCTCAAAATCTATTTCGCCTACGCCGTTTTTTAAGTTCATCTGGTGGTAAAATACGAGGCCCAAAACGGTAAGGCTGATGATCAGCGTATAGCGGATGGGCAGCAAAATGATATTTACAAAACCGCTCATTTTACTGGCTTCTTCAGGCGAGCGTGTTGAAAGTATTTTTTGCATATCGTAATTTGGCGCGGGGCCTGCCAGCGCTGCAAAAAAACCTTTAAAGGTCATCATCATAAAAAACAAGCCAAAAAGCGAGTAGCCATCGCTTTGTATTTTGGTGTTCACCTCCTTAATAATACCCGACCAGTTTAACCCGAGATGCGAACCGAAGAACGGGCTGTACCATCCATTGGGCACATTGAGGCGGTGATCGCTCAGCTGCGCTGCCGCGATGAAACCTATCCAGACGCAGGCCACCGTCATGATGCTGTATTTGATAATGTCGCCTACCACAATACTGTGCATGCCGCCCAAAATGGAGTAAAACATAGCAAACAACGTAAATATAACCCCATAAACATGCGGCACATATTGCGGGGCCACATTAAAAGGGATATAGCCTTTGATCATGTCCCAGGGCACAAAAATTTCGATAAACTTGCCCAGGCCAATAAAGCCGTAGGCCATAAAACCAAGGCAGCTAAGCAGGGCAAAAGCAATTACAACAATTTGCGAGGCAGTTACGCCGGGGCCGGTTTTCCCGAAACGCGTCGCCAGCCATTCGGCACCGGTTGAAGCATTGGAGCGGCGCAGCCAGCGGGATAAATACATCATTAAAAACACCTGGTTAAACACCGGCCAAAGCCAGGGTATCCAGATGCTTTTCATCCCGTAAACAAAACACAGGCTCACCATCCACATGGTGCCGCTGATATCGAACATATCCGAGGCATCACTCAGGCCCAGCTTGTACCAGGGCAGTGATTTACCCCCCAGCATATAGCTTTCCTTGTTTTGACTGGCCTTTTTACGGTACCACAACCCTATAAATATAGTGCTTAACAGGTATAGCGCTATTATGGCAATATCTATCGGGTGAAGGTTCATTTGATTAATTTGAAAATGTGATGATTTGAAGATTTGAAGATGTGGCGATTTGAAAATTTGATGATTTGAAAATTGCTTGCCAGTTGCTGGTAATTGGTACTGCCTAAAGTAGATTTATTAACAGCAAAACTGTAATACTTTTTTAACCATAAATTTCAATTATTAATCCTGGAGCTCATTTTCAAATTTTCAAATCATAAAATTTTCAAATAAAAACCCGGTTCCCAGTATACGTTTCCCTGAATTCTTTCGGGATGCAGAGTTTTTTGCGTTTGAATATCCTGTTGAAGTTTGAAATGTTATTAAAACCGCATTTATAAGCTATCTCGGCTACCGTTGTGGTCGAATCGATGAGCATCCGTGAAGCATGGCCAAGCCTGATCTCGTTCAGGCTGTCGATGAACGTTTTCCCGGTGCGTTTTTTTATGAACCGGCTGAATGAGGCTTCGGGCATATTGGCAATGCGGGCAACCTCGGCAAGGGTTACCTGCTTGTTATAGTTATTGTTCATGTGCTCAAATACCTTTTCAATACGCCGGCTGTTGTAATAAAACTTCTCGTTGGTAAAGCTCGGATCCGAAAGGATCTTCATATTGCGCGATATCGACAGGTCATGCAGGATCGATAACAGCTCGAGTACCGAATCGAAGCCGCTTTTTTTATCTAGCGCAAGTATCCTGTCTTTAAGCGCCAGGATGGTTTCCGGCGGGAAGGCTATCCCTCTTTGCGAACGTTCGAGCATGCCTTTCAGGAAGCTAAGCTGGTTCCGCTTTAAAAATTTCTCATCAAAAAGGTCCTTGTGAAACTGGATGGTGATCTCGGTAATTGCTTCGCTCTGGCATTGATTTGTAAACCAGGCATGGTACAGGTTGGGACCGATCAGCGCCAGTTCAAGGTCGTCGATCACCTCGATATGCCCCCCGATGACGCGCTTAGCGCCTTTTGCGTTCAAAATAAGGTTAAGTTCGTACTCCTCGTGGTAATGAAGCGGAAAGTCGAATTTTTTTTTAACCCTTGTAAAAATAGTAAAGCAATCGCTTGGTGTCAGCGGGGTAATCTCGCGCATTACATTGCTTGTCATTTTGAAATAAATTTATCCTGCAAAAAAAATTGAAAATACTGATACGAATTTAACAATTTTATTGAAAGTGAGTGGTGAGTGGTGAGTGGTCAGTGGTAGATATGTTTTTCCCTACCAAATAATTATTCACTACTCACTACTCACCACTCACTACTCACTACTCACCACTCACTATTTCACAAACGCAACTTCATCAAAAAACATGTTTTCGTCAACATCGCCGCTCTGGCCTTGCAAAAAGAAACCCATCTGCTTCGCCGGGGAGCCATTGGCCCAATAGTTAAGCAATGTTGAATTTTTATCAAATGCTGTAGCAGGGGCGGTAAGCGGTATTTTAACAAAGGTCCAAACTTTTGCCGGCACGGTAACCAACTGCGCTGCATAGGCGTTTGCATTTTGCACCTGGCCATAACCGCCAACCATTTGGTCGCCTACCAGCACAAGCTGATGCGTTACGGTACCGCCTTTAACCCAGAAGGTAAGGAATTTATAGCTGGGATCATAAGGCATGCTCGGATACCAGTTTGCCCATCCCTCAATTTGCCAGGCCCCTGCCGGATAGTGCGCTTCGGCGCTGGCTGTGCCCCCGGCGGCATGCGCGGTGCCCGACTGTATACCTGATGGGCCCGACCAGGAATTGTCGCCCCATGCATTTTGGAAACTGTTGTTAAACACTATGGTATAGGCATTATCCAGGTCGTTAAATACCGCGCTGGATGTGGCAGTAGCGCCTGTATTAGCGCCGGAGGTGAACGTAAATAATAAAGGCGATTCTGTAGTAGTGGATGCAGAAGGCGCCTTTAATACCATGGTTGTGTCGGTTTGCGAAACAATGGTCATGGCGTCGCCTGTTGTTTTAAGCTTCACCGATGAAACCGATGCAAAGCCTTTCCCGATGATTGAGATCTGCGAATTCGCCCAGAAGTCGAAGTCAGAAACTTCGGTAATGGTCGGCGGAGGAGGCAGAACCGTGAACTTATAGGTAACCGTGCCATGGAGCGTGGTAATGATCATTACGTTCGACTGCGGCTGCACGTAAGGAACATTGGTTGGGATGGTAAAAATAATGGAGTTGTCGGTGATCAGCGCGCGGTTAAAATAGATAGTAACCCCGTTAATGGTCAACTTGGTAGCGCTGCCCAGGTTAGTTCCGTTCACAACATAAATATTCCCCAAATTCCCGGTAACGGTTGTTGAGTCAAATGCCATAAGTGTTCTGTGGTTCATATTGACAAACGTATCAATGGTAACCACGCCCGACGAATTATAAGTGGTTGTTAGCTGGGTAACCGTATCTAAAATAGTTTTGCTTATCGTTTTTACATTAGCGACGGTGGGCGCCCCGGTACCCGGCGTAAACCCCAGGCTGTTATCCTTTTTACAGGATGCCATACCGAATACGACCAACGCAGGCAATATCCAGTAATAAATTTTTGAAAGTTGAATTTCCTTTTTCATATAAATATTTTTTTAATTACTTGAATGTATAAGGTACCGGCGCTTTTACCAGGTTCGGGTCGCTGTTTGATTCAGCAACAGGCACCGGGAAGAAAAAGTTTGCATCGGTTGGTGTAAGATGCAGCGAATAAATTACCGGCGGCGGGTTTGAATTGGCCGGGCCGCTGTAAGTACCCCTTTCCTGTTGGCTGATAATAGCGATGGCTGTAGGGTGCGGTGTCGGGCTTGTTGCCGATCCTGCAAGCTTATAACCATCTAAGCGGCACAGATCGAACCAGTAATCCTGTTCAAGCGCAAACTCCAGCCGTCTTTCCAGCAGTAAATCTTTATAAGTAAAGGACGCAACGGCAGGTACGCCAACCCTTTGCCTAACCATATTAAAATAGCCGACGGCAGTTGCGTTTGAGGTAGATGCGGTAAGCGGAATGCCGGTACCAGCTGCGACGCCTGCTTCCTTGCCCAATATCGCTTCGGCATCAATCAGCAGCACATCGGCAAAACGCTCGATATAAGTATTATCGCCTGCTGCTTGCGATGCGCTCTTACCGCCGTTATCAGCGGGCGTGCCTACCACATATTTTTTTGCGGCGGCATTTTCATTTTGCGCGCTTCCGTTTGCCGGGAACCTGTAGCCGCCCGATGCAGCATCCAGGTCGGGGTAATAGCTGCCCGGAACCATAATTGTTGCATGCCTGCGGATGGTGTCGCCGCCTTCAGCCTTAAAGGCATTTTGCAGGTCAATTGTAGGGCCAAAAACCGAATAACCGTCGCCGGTGCCGGTGATGGTGCTGTTATAAGCCCAGGATGCCTGTATCGAGTTGCCATAATCATAACCGCCGGTGGATATCCACTGCATCGCCAATATGCTTTCCTTGTTGTTGTTATTAGCAGTCAGGAATAAATTTTCATAAACCGGCAGCAACGAAAATTCGCCGCTGTTGATCACCTTCTCGGCTTCTTTTTGCGCATTGTCATAATCCTGCATGTACAGGTAAACTTTTGCCAGCATAGCCGATGCCGAACCGCTGTCGCCATGCCCGGTATGGGCTGTGCCCACGGCACAGTTAGTCTCGGCAAATTGCAGGTCCCGAACGATTAGCTTATATACATCAGAGATCGGGTTGGTTGGCACCGTTTGGAAATTTGCAAGATCATTAACCGGATTTTCAACTATCGGCACATTACCGAAAACGCGCACCAGGTAAAAATAGGCTACGCCGCGCATTAAATGGGCTTCGCCCAGGGCGTTGTTTACGGTTGGCTGCGGCACGCCGGCAATTGTTGCGGGCATATTATTTATCAGGCCGTTGCATTGCGCTATCACGGTGAACGGCGAATCCCATGCGGCCAGGAGCTCGGGGTTGGCATTTGGCGCCGACCAATTGAAAAATGCGTTAACATCAGACGAATAGGTAAACCCGTTACCGCTCGATAATTCGGTAATAGCCCAGCCAACTTTATTATTCCAGCCAAACCAAGGCGACCCGTACAGCCCGTTTGTGGAGGCCTGTACCTGGTCGGTTGTTTTGTAATAATTACCTACGGTAACCTGTGATCCCGGCGGACGGTTAAAAAAATCCTTTTTGCAACCAGCAGCCAGTAAACTTGCTATTGCCGCCATGCCTGTAATATATTTTATATGTCTTTTCATATCAAATTTCATTAAAAACTTAAAACTGTGCATTAACCCCTACTGTAAAAATACGAGGTGAGGGATATCGTCCCATATCAACGTTCATCAAAAGCGGGTTTTGATTAAACGAACCTATTTCGGGGTCAAGACCGGGATATTTGGTAATAACAAACAAGTTTTGACCGCTTACAAATACTTTCAAATTATCCATCGCTACGCGTTTTGCCCAGCGCGCCGGCAACGAATAACCCAAACGTACATTTTGCAAGCGCAGGAAGGAAGCGCTTTCCAACCACCTGTCAGACATTACTACGTTAGGGTTACCAAGCCCTCCGCGAGGTGCGGGAATATTTGAGTTTGGATTGCTCGGTGTCCAGAAGTTTGCTGTTGAAGCCAACTGGTTTTGGTATAAACCAGATAAACCGGCTGTTTGAACTTCAAGGGCGTCGAGTATCTTGCCACCGTATGAACCATAAAAGAAAATTGACAGGTCAAAGTTCTTATAACTGAAATTGTTGGTAACGCCATAAGTAAAGTCGGGGTTCGGGCTGCCAAGCGGCACCTGGTCGTTTTCGTCAACCTTGCCGTCGTTATTGGTATCCTGGTATTGCAAGTCTCCCAGCCATATGGTATTGCCCTGTTGATTGCTAACTACCTGTGGTGTAGTGCCTGTAACATTTTGCGGATGGGTAGCCAGGTATTCCAGTTGCGCCTGTGTTTTTACCACGCCCTGCACCTTGTAACCGTAAAACTCACCGAGAGGCTGGCCAACTATAGTGCGGGTGGCAGGCAAGCTGATAAACGCGGTACCAACAGATTGAACGATAGCAGGCGCGCCGCTTAAGGAGGTTACCGTATTTGTATAGTGTGAAAATGTTGCTGTTGTACTCCATTTAAAATCCTTGTTGTCTATGTTCCGGCTATTGATAGTAAACTCGAAGCCTTTATTTTCGATATTTCCCGCATTAACATACGGGGCCTGGATACCTGCCGGGTTATCGCCGTACTCATTAGGCCCGCCCAAAAGAAAATACGGCAAAGGCTGCACGAAGAGGAAGTTTTTGGCAGTTTTATCATATATATCGAAAGTAACATCGATGCGATTGAGCAAAGTCAGGTCAAGCCCGAGGTTTTTTTGAATGTCAGTTTCCCAGGTAACTTTTGGATTAGCCGTATTGGCTATTAAAAAGCCCGTACCAAAAGCAGTGGCAACCCCTTTAAGCGAAGCGCCATAAGCGTATTGCCGGGCGCCCGAGTTACCGGTTGTACCGTATCCTAACCTGATCTTTATATTATCGGCAAAGCTTTTTACACCGGCCATAAACGATTCTTCAGACAAGCGCCATGAAACCGCTACGCCGGGGAAATAGCCAATTTGCCTGTTTGGATCGGGGTTAAAATTTGAGCTTTGATCACTCCGGATATTGGCTGTAATACTGTACCTGTTGTTATAAGTATAAATAATACGGCCGAGGTACGACTGCATTACCTGGTCGTAAAGTTGCTCGCCGATAGTAGACCCGACGGCATTCGCAAGGGCAATGCTCTGCACATTATTACCTGCCGGAAAGCCATTACCTGAAAGCGGAAGGTAGTTGTAGGTTGATTGCCAAACTTCGCGGCCGGCCAGGGCGGTCAGGTTGTGTTTTCCCCATACGTGCGAATAGTTAAAATATTCTTTCCAGCTCCAGTAATCGCTGCTGGTAATAGCACGGTTTAGCGAAGCATTATCGTTGTGAAACGTCTGGGTGATATCAGTTACACCAAATGCCCCGTAATGATAAGTTGGATTGAAAGTTTGCCCGTTGGCCCAGGTAAAATCTCCATCGAGCTCGGACCGCAGGGTCAGGTCTTTGAAAAACTTTATCTCACCGTAAAAATTACCGTTCACCTCGCTCCTGGTTAAAGTATTTGTGATATTAAGGCCTTGCTGAACCGGGTTCGGACCGCCTTGAAATTGGCCATTAACATAAGCCGGGCCGGCAAATGTACCATCGGCATTGTAAACGGCCTGATCGGGCGCTGCTAACAATGCATTGTAAATTATACCCGTATTGCTGCCCAGGCCAACATTTTCGTTGCTCCGGGTAGCCCCAAAAACAGTACCCACCTTTAGCCAGGGCTTTGCCTGCGAGTTAACTACGCCGCGTATTGAATAACGATCGAAATTATAGCCTATTATAGTACCATCCTGCTTAAAGTACCCTGCCGAAATGTTATAATCGGATTTATCGTTGCCACCCGACACGCCAAGGGAGTGGCTTTGCTCGGCCGCCGTCCTGAAAATAGCATCCTGCCAGTTGGTGCCGGGGCCTAAAACGGCCGGATTTGAAAACTCAACCCGCGGCTGTACGCCAAAAGCAACCGCCATCCGGTTCTCCAGCGCGGCGTATTGCTGCAGGTTATCCACCTTTAAAAATTTGCCTTGCTGCTGCAGGCCTGCCCAACCATCGTAGGTAACTTTTGCCGTGCCTTTACCGCGTTTGGTGGTAATAATAACCACGCCGTATGCAGCCCTGCTGCCATAAATGGCGCTTGCCGAGGCATCCTTTAATATGTCTATCGATTCTATGTCGTTGGGGTTAAGCATTGCAAGCGGGCTTACCGTAGTTTCCATATTGCTTGATCCGGGGCTGTTTAGCTGCGCACCGGCGCTGTAGCCGCCGTGCGCGTTACCGCTTACTTCTACACCATCGATAACGTATAGGGGCTCACTTTGGAAAAAACTGCTTATACCGCGTATGTGCACCGAGGTGGCGCTGCCCGGCTCGCCCGAGTTTTGCGTAACGGTAACGCCAGCAGCCTTTCCCTGCAGCAGCTGGTCAACACTTGATATCGGGATATTCTGGATATCTTTAGCGCTAACCGACGAAATGGCGCCGTTTACATCACTTTTCTTTTGCGTGCCGTACCCGATATTGGTAATCGCAACCTCATTTAAGGCGGTCGAAGACAATTGAAGGGTGACATTGATCGTCGTTTTTGTACCTATTACTACTTCCTGTCGTTCCATGCCGATGAAAGTGAACACCAGGGTGGTACCGCCGGGAGGCACCGTTATGGTGTACTTGCCATTAATATCGGTAATGGCCCCTGTTTGCGTGCCTTTAACAGTAACTGAGGCGCCCGGAAGTGTGACACCTTTTTCGTCAGTAACTGTACCTTTGATCACTGTCCCCTGGTTTTGCGCCATCACGCGGAAGCACATTAGCAGGGATAAAGACAGCAATGCTATTCGTAGAATTTTTCCCATAATAATTGTTAATTGAGTTTTGATTTATGTTAGTTTATTGGATTTGATGCTGCCGCGGGTGAAGGGCCGGGAGCCGGGAACCGGAGGCCGGCAGCTGAAGCCATGGCCACGGATCGCGGATCAGGGTTGTTAATTGAAGAACAGCGCTTGCGGTAACACCTGCCTTAGCCCGCGCTATTTTTCATCTTCACTTTTAGTTCACATTGGTTTATAACACGCCCGGTACAGCGGATATTAGCTTTAAAAATATTGGCCTCGGGGCCCGCATTCAATTAATTCAGCGGCGGTAAAAAACGCATCCTGCTGCCCTAAAAAAATTCCGGCGGGTGATCGGGGTTTAATTTTCCGCAAACGAAAATTTTTGTTTGCATAATATTCATTATACCAGTGGTAAAATTATATGGTAATTAAACCCCCGTTGTGGATAAATAGGGGCACAAATGTCAACCTTCTCTATGCAATTGATTATCAATAGATTAAACAAATGAACAACCTTGCCAGACAGTAAAATAAGCCTGGATGTTGACAAATGTGTACCTTAACTGGCAAGCAAATACTTTTTAAAGTGGTATTTTAGTACAATAGCAGCCGGGATGCGCGGCCTTAAATTTGGCGGCGAAATTGCTTAGGGTTGAAGTATGGCAGACAAGTTTATAAGGACAAGGGATTGAACGGGATTTTAACCATTGCCATTTGATGGCATCCCGCGTTAATTTGATAGTTGCACTATATTTTGTACATTTGGATCCTGGATAATAATTTACTATCGGGCGTGGCTTTTATAAGCGGCGCCTAAAAGCGTGATGTAAATGTCAAAGTTGTTATCCACGGTTGAACCTTTTGAATAGTTTGTTGAATCGTAAGGCATTTTTTCCATCGATAAGACTGCCTGTAAACTTTTGGACATCAACCCCATTTATTCGTTTCAGTTCCGTTTTAGTTAGCCGTGGTATCACCAAACAAATTTCAGTTAAGGAATCCGAAAAGTAAAACGATCGCCCGAAACGTCTTTTTTTCGCTTTTTATCAAGGGATTAAATATATCTGTCAATTTCCTGACGATCCCATTAGTGTTAAGCTTCTTAAATAACACTCAATATGGTGTCTGGTTAACATTGACCGCCGTATTAGGCTGGTTTTCTTTGTTTGATATGGGCTTTGGCAACGGCTTGCGCAATCACCTGACCGTCGCGGTCACTGATAAAAATTTCAAAGAAGGTAAAATATATGTGTCAACCACATACGCAGCGTTGTTTGTAATTTTCGGTTCGCTGATCATTATATTTTTGGTAATAGGGCCATTGATCGATTGGGTGTCGTTGTTCAACGCACCGGAATATATCAGCCGCGACTTAAATAATGCAGTCTTGTTTGCAATCTGTTTTATCTTCGTGCAATTTATTGTGCGCATTATTAATGTTGTGTTGTTGGCGTTTCAGCGTACGGCAATGGTCGACTTTATTAACCTGTTAGTACAGGTTTCCATACTAGCCGGTCTTTTTGTGCTCAAAGTGCTGCATCGTTATTCAATTACCGATGTTACAATAGTCTATTCGTCAATGCCGGTGATTGTGTTCTTGTTTATCAGCATCATCCTGTTTTTTACAACTTATGCTCACCTTAAGCCGTCGATTTATTTTGTAAAAGCGAGTTACACGGGCAAACTGCTTAAATTGGGAATAAAATTTTTTATCATTCAAATTGCTGCATTGGTTTTATATGCATCTGACAATTTTATTATAGCCCGGTTATTTACGCCGGCGGATGTTACAGTTTACAGTATCGCTTTTAGATATTTTAGCCTGGTAAGCTTTCTATTTACGGTGGCATTATCACCGTTTTGGTCGATGACAACGCGAGCCCATACCGAGGGTGACTGGAGATGGATAAAGAGATCCGTTAAGAAATTAAAATATCTGTGGGCCTTATTGTTAGTTGTCGGTTTTATTCAACTTGTTATTGCCCAGCCCATATTCGCGCTTTTGACCAATAGTAAAGTTGTGGTGCCTTTAACCTTATCTTTTATAGTTGTCATATATTTTGTGGTATCTAACTGGTGCTCTATATTCTCGAATTTTCAAAACGGTGTGGGCAAAATACAAATTCAGTTATATCTTTCAATAGCCGCAATGATAGTAAACGTCCCTATGGCTCTTTTTTTGGCAAAGACTTGCCATTTGGGAATAGTTGGTATTCCACTTGCTACAATTTTTACGATGTTGGCAGCCAATACCGTAGCTTTAATGCAATATAATAAGATAGTACATTTTAAAGCAAAGGGAATTTGGGACAAGTGACAGCGCCAGGTGACATATGAAAACATGACGCGGACTATAAAAATACGCCGTGATACCGCGTAAAGCATATTCTATGAAATTAATATTTAAAAAACTGTTTAACCGGTATATTCGCAATAATTATAATTACCCGCGAAATGAAACGCAAGCAATTCTGCTGGGAAAAATCCTTTCGAAATTAAACAACGAAAAAAAAAATCTCAGCTCGATTGCTGAAGCAGAGTTCAAAGTATTTTCGCAATGGGGCGATGACGGGATTATACAATACCTGATCAACGCTATCGAAATGCCGAAAACCTTTGTTGAATTCGGCGTACAAAATTATTATGAGGCCAACACCCGTTTTTTGTTAATAAACGATAATTGGAGCGGGCTGATCATAGACGGGTCGAAAGAGAACATCGAATCAGTTTATCAACAGGACATTTGCTGGAGATTTGATTTGAAGGCAGTTGAAGCATTTATTACCGCCGAAAACATAAACAACTTGATCTCATCTAATGGTTTTTCGGGGGAAATTGGCCTATTGAGTGTTGACATAGACGGGAACGACTATTGGGTTTTAAAGAGCATCGAGGTCATCAGCCCGGTAGTGATCATCGTGGAGTACAACAGCACGTTCGGGAGCGAGCGATATATTTCAATACCGTATGAGCCTGATTTTTTTCGTACCAAAGCACATTTTTCAAATTTATATTGGGGCGCTTCCCTGCCAGCCTTCTGCCATTTATGCAATGAAAAAGGATATACGTTAATTGGCTGCAATAGCAATGGCAACAATGCTTACTTTGTGCGGAATGATAAGATCGGAAGTTTACCCAAACCAACCATCGCAGAAGCTTTTGTCAACTCGAAATTCAGGGATAGCCGGGGGCCGTCCGGTGCGTTTACGTACCTTGACAAAAAGCAGCAACTTGAAATGATCAAAGGCATGAAGGTAGTAAACGTAAAAACAAACGATTCCGAATCTATATTTTAGTGCCCGTTTAAACTTTAAAGCAGGAAGATGAATTGGCACGAAACGATTGAATTTATCAGGAAGGAGCCATCCTTTCAGCGGCTTGTTTGGGAAGCTTATTTATCTGCCGATTTAAAATTAAACGTTGAAAGATTTAAAGATGGCGAAGAATTTAAAGAGACGCTTAGGTTAATATCTTCCTTAAATATCTCAAAAAACGCGAAGCTCCTGGATGTCGGCGCCGGAAATGGCATTTCAGCTATAGCATTTGCCCTGGCAGGATACCAGGTAACCGCCCTTGAGCCGGATGAAAGCGAGACTATAGGGCATGGCGCGATTGCAAAACTTAAGGAAGCATATACATTGCCCGGCCTTAATATGGAAGCCTCTTTTGCAGAAGACATGGCTTTGCCCGACAATTATTTTGATATGGTATATGCCAGGCAGTGTATGCACCATGCAAGCGATCTTCAGCAGTTTATGAAAAACATCTATAGGGTTACTAAACCCGGCGGCTTGTTATTAACAGTGAGAGATCATGTGGTCTCAGATGAGGCAGATAAGCGGACTTTTTTGGTAAAACATCCGTTACACAAATTTTATGGAGGTGAAAATGCATTCACCCTGGATGAATATAAATATGCTTTCATAAGCGCAGGGTTTAAGATTAAGGAGGTCCTTGGCCCGGTGTCGTCAGTGATAAACTATGCACCAGCCGGAGTAGAAAGGGTAAAAACGGTACTTAGGCAAAAATTTGGGCCGTGGGCGGCAAACCCACTCTTTATTAATCTGGGCTGGCAGATGTTAAAATATAAATTAAATACGCTGCCGGGGAAATTATACACATTTATCGCAGAAAAATGACGGTTTGCTTCTATATTCCATAAAAATATTCAACTTTGTGCGCTTTATATATTTTTAATCCGATTTCGACGATGATAAATTTTTATTTAAGGCAAACTTTTAAAATAACGAATTACCCCTGTAGGAAAAAGCCCTGATCGTTGCCTATAAAATGAAAATATTAATTGTTGGTTCAAAAGGTTTTATTGGTTCGCACGCATATCGGTTCTTTTCGGCATTACATGAGGTATGGGGTGCTGATGTATTTAACGATAGCGACAATAAAAATTATTTCCGGGTAAGTAATCATGATACAAATTTCGAAGGAATTTTCCTGGAGAACGTTTTTGATGTATGTATAAATGCCAGTGGAAATGGAAGTGTCCCCGTCTCGCTAAATTTACCGGCTTTAGATTTTGATCTAAATGTAAGCAATACCATAAAACTGCTCGACGCGATCCGCATGCATAATCCGCGCTGCAAATTCATCAATATATCGTCGGCTGCTGTTTATGGAAATCCGCCGGGGCTACCTGTGACCGAAGACATGCCCCTGTTGCCATTGTCTCCTTATGGCTGGCATAAATTATATGCCGAGCAAATCTGCAGAGAACATTATTATCTGTATAATCTTCAAACCATAAACCTGCGACTGTTTTCGGTCTACGGAGAAGGGCTAAGAAAACAACTATTTTGGGACATCTATCAAAAGAGCTCGAGATCGCTGAATATTGAACTTTTTGGGTCCGGGAATGAATCCCGCGACTTTATTTATATCCTCGACTTAATGAAAGCCATTGAATGCGTTATTAAGCGCGGCTTATTCAATGGCGAAGCAATAAATGTAGGTACTGGTATCGAAACTACCATTAGGGAGGCGGCTAAAAATTTTTGCCTGGCTATAAACGAATCGATAACAATTAAGTTTAATAAAATTGTCAGGCCGGGGGACCCGCTAAATTGGCGGGCCGATATTTCAATATTAAAAGGTTTCGGATTTGAACCACAAACATCAATTAATGATGGTTTATTTAACACTGCAAAATGGCTGAAAGAAAGCAAATAGCACTCATATACGACTACGACCTAAACTGGATAGGCGGCACCTACTATATCCTGAATATTATCAGGGCGCTAAATTTTTTGCCGGACGAAGAGAAACCGCAGTTGACGATCTTTTATGATAGGTTTAGCTCCCTGGTTGATATCAAAAAAATTGATTACCCCTACATTACTTTCATTAGCATTAAGTACAGGTTAAGCCATTTAGCCAAAATCATTAATAAAATATCGCTCCTAACGATCAGAAGGGACTTGATAACGGTAAAGCTGCCTGTTGACAGGGTTGATAATTTTTACTACAGGCCTTTTGTTATCGATAAATCCAACATCGGAAATTACTATTGCTGGATCGCCGATCTTCAGGACAGGTATTTGCCGCATTTTTTTAAAAAACGGGAACTGGCGTACCGGCTGGCAACTTATAAACGCATTATTAGGGAAAACGAGCCAATAGTTTTTAGCAGCCAGACAACTTTAAACGATTTTAACACTTGTTTTCCGAAAAACAAGAACCAAAAAAATGTTTTAAGATTTGTGAGTATAGCCGACAACAACTTTTATTCCCTGTCGATAGCTGATATAAAGAAAAAATACAATATCGTGGGGGAGTATTTCATAGTGCCTAACCAGATATGGAAGCACAAAAACCACATGGTTGTCCTGAACGCTTTTACGGATATTTTTAAAAGGCACCCGGATTTGAAAATCGTCTTAACGGGCAAAGAGGGGGACTATCGCGACCCGAATTATATTCATGAAGTAAAGAACTTTGTTGCTGACAATAACCTGCAGGACAAAATAGTTTTTTTGGCTTTTATTGACAGGGACGAGCAGCTAAAACTAATGGCGGAAAGTATTGCGATAATACAACCGTCGTTATTTGAGGGCTGGAGCACGGTGATTGAAGACGCCAAATTATTGAATAAGTGCATTATATGCTCCGATATCCCGGTCCATCATGAGCAGCTACCTGACTCGAATCTATTTTTCAATCCGAATGATAAGAATGAGCTTATAAAACTTGTTGAAGCGGTTATTAAAGGGCAAGTGACTTTCAAAATTAATTATAACCACGAACAAGCTATCCTTGCTTTCGCCAGGGGATTTATTGCCTTATTTTAGTAATCCAATTTCTGTTTACCTAAATTTCAAACGATTTAGTACCGAATTGAAAAATAAATAACCATCCTGCTTGCAACAGCTTTCATTTTAACATTTACTGCTACAAAAAATTTTGTAACATTGGAAAATGAATAACACGGTTTCAACAATTTTCTCTCGTGCTCTTAGAAAAATTGGATTGGCAGGCTATCGCATGCCGGGCAACCAAAGCCGGGGAACTTCTGAAGGCCAGGAGTTAAAAGTTTATTGGACTGCGGCTATGGCTGAACAATTAGAAAATTGGGGCAAAGATCATGCATGGATTGAGATAGAATGCCTGCTGGTGAATTGCCGGGGAAAGGTTTTGGATATTGCCTGCGGCACCGGGGTAAACATTGTGTCATTATCGAGGTTTGAATTCCTGGATATGTACGGATGCGATATATCAGACATGTTGATTGATAAAGCCAGGGAAAAGGGAATAGATCCAGAAAGGTTAAAAGTTGTTGACGCCACAAAGACCTGCTATCTCGATAATGAATTTGATTATTCGTACTCGATAGGTTCGCTTGAGCACTTTACAGAAGATGGCATCGATTCTTTCCTGAGCGAATGCAAACGTTATACCTCAAAGGCCTCATTTCACCAGGTTCCGGTATCCAGAAAAAACATTGACTGTGGTTGGATCAGGCGTAACCAGTGCTACTTTAATAATTCTATAGAATGGTGGTTCGAAAAGTTTCACAACCAGTACAATGACGTGCAAGTAATTAATTCCGGCTGGAATGACAAAATCTCGGTTGGGAAATGGTTTATTTGCCGCAATACTTAATGCCACCTCTGCAGGATAGCAACACTATATTATGTTCCCGTAATTCACTTTTTCGGGGTTCCTGCCGCTTTTGATCAGCACCGCCAAACAATCGGTCTATAAACGCGTTATGTGCTGTACCTGCCAGCGTGGGCAATGTTGCCCGTCCCTGCTCGAAAAAAATCATATGAAAGCGCCGTCGTCTCCCAAAAAAATCACCTGGATCATCGGGCTGCTGCTCGGTATTGCCGGCATCATCAGTCATTACACACATATCGACTGGTTATCGAAACACACTTTTATCTGCCTGATGGCCGGGTTTTTGGTCCTGGCAGCGGGCACTACCTTTAAGGATCTTTAGCGAGTGGTGAGTAGTGAGTAGCAGTAGCAGTAGCAGTTGGACGTAGCAGTGGCAGTTGGACGTAGCAGTGGCAGTTGGACGCAGCAGTGGCAGCGGCGGTAGCAGTGGCAGTTGGACGTAGCAGTGGCAGTTGGACGTAGCAGTGGCAGTTGGACGCAGCAGTGGCAGCGGCGGTAGCAGTGGCAGTTGGACGTAGCAGTGGCAGTGGCAGTGGCGGTCTGCTTTTTATTCAAAAGTGTAAACCATGTTTTTGCTTAAAAATTGTTTAATTACTTGATTATCAGATATATAATGTTGGGTTTACACTGAATTATGTAAACCATGTGTAAACCATGTTTTTGCGCTTTTCAAGCCAGATAGCCGCCGGTGGGGCGATCCCCAAACTTACGAAGTTTCCCAAACTTCGTAAGTTTGACACAGTTTGATGTGGCCCGGATGATAGTTAAAAGGGGTTCCCCGTCCACTCACTATTCACTGCTCAATGTCATTTAGTTAAAGGTTCATCTGTCGTTTTCGCCTCACCTAAACGGCGAAGCCCTCATCCATCCTCTCCAAAGGAGAGGACTTTCCCGCGTGCTTTCTTTAGAACCCTCGCCTTTGGAGAGGGCAGGGTGAGGCCACTCACCATTCACCACTCACCCAATTTCTAAAATAGCTAAAACTTAAGCCGCTGGTTACCAGGCGGTCATGATAAATATTTTGCGTGTGCTATTGTGAAGTGACCGTGACCGCTTTCCCAACAGTGCAACAATCCAACAATCAAACAATCAAACAATCCAACAATTCACCACTCACCACTCACTATTTTCCGTGTGCTATTGTGAAGCGACCGTGACCGTTCTCCCAACAATACAACAATCAAACAATTCACTACTCACTACTCACTACTCACCACTCACCACTCACTATTTTCCGTGTGCTATTGTGAAGCGACCGTGACCGTTCATCCAACAATCCAACAATCCAACAATTCACTACTCACTACTCACCACTCACTAACCCACCAATTCACTAATTGATTCGCAATACTTCGAGGGTATGGTGTTGTACTCGGCTTTGAACGACCGCACAAAGTACTTCTGGCTCTTGAAGCCTACCTTGTGGCAGATCTGCGATATGGTTAAATGGCCGGTTTCCAGCAGTTGTGCCGCCCGCTTCAGGCGCATAGACCGCACCAGTTCGTTCGGCGTTTTACCGGTCATGGCCAGTATTTTTTTATAGAGCGTGTACCTGCTCACAAATACCTCGCTGCTCAATTCCTCTACCGAAAAATTGGGGTTCGAGATATTGTTATCGATCAGCAGCAGCACCTTTTTTATAAACAGCTCGTCCGGCGAGTCGACATGCATTTCGGTCGGGTTCACCTCCACCTGTTTCTGGTAGGTTTTGCGCATATACTCCTGCTGGCTCAGGATGTTCCGTATCTTGGAGTGCAGTATCTCGAAGTTAAAAGGCTTGGTTAAATAGTCGGAGGCGCCGGTTTCCAGGCCCTTAAGCTGCTGGTCCTCGCCGGTTAAGGCAGTTAACAAAATCACGGGTATGTGCGAGGTGCGCTTATCGTTCTTTATTTTTAAACAAAGGTCGATACCGCTCATTTCGGGCATGCTGATGTCGCTTACCACCAGGTTGGGGTGCTGGCCCAGGGCCTTTTGCCAGCCCTTTTTGCCGTTCTCGGCCTCGATGATATTAAAGGCAGTTTTCAGGTTGTCCTTAATATAAAACCGGAAGTCATCGTTGTCCTCAACAAGCAGCACAGTAGGTTTTTTGCCATCCTTTTCGCGGTGGTAACCGTTTTTCTGGAGCTCGCCTTCGGGCAAAAACTCGCTGAAATGATCCAGCATCAGCGGCGCATCCGTAAAGATGTTTTTATTAAGTTCCTTTACAGGCAGCAAAATGGTGAAACAGCTGCCCTCGTTAAACTCGCTTTCAACGGAGATCTCCCCGTGATGGAGCTTCACAAATTCCTTGGTGATCGACAATCCTATCCCGCTGCCCTGGTTAAGCATGGAGCCCGGGATATCATTCTGGAAAAACGGCTCGAATATCTTATCAAGCTTGTCGGCCGCAATGCCTATGCCGGTATCGATCACCCTTATCTCCAGGCGCTTATCGTCGGTATCCTTTTTATCTACCAGGTTGACCAATACGCTCACCTGTCCACCTTCCGGGGTAAACTTGTAGGCGTTTGAAAGCAGGTTAAATAATATCCTTTCTATCTTGTCATGATCAAAAGTGGTATAAAAAGATTCGGACTCCGAGTCAAAAATAAATTTGATGTTCTTTTGGTCGGCCACGTCGGTAAACGCATACGAAAGGTCCTTTATAAAGCTGATGATATCGCCGTTTTTCTCGTGCAGCTTCAGCTCCTGGTATTCCATTTTCCTGAAATCCAGCAGCTGGTTAACCAGGTTGAGCAGGCGCTTGGCGTTCCTGTTCACCAGCAGCAGCTGCCGCTGTATTTCGGGCTCGGCAATCTGTTTTAATATTTTGTCGACCGGCGCCATGATCAGCGAGAGCGGCGTCCGGAACTCGTGGCTGACGTTGGTGAAGAACTTTATTTTCATCAGGTCGAGCTCATGCATGCGGTGCGCCTCTTCGCGCTCCTTCTCCAGCGAAAACTGCGACCTCAATTTGGCTATTCCCCGCTGCCTGAAATAAAACAGCGAGCCGACGACGGCGACGCCATATAAAATATAAGCCCAGGTGGTTTTCCAAAACGGCGGCAGGATGCTGATGTTGAGCGTAAGCACCTTGTTGTTCCAGGTATCATTGCTGCCGGCACGCACCTTAAAGGTATAGTTGCCGGGGTCGAGGTTGGTATAGGTAGCCTTCCTGATCTTATTATCGGCGTCTATCCAGTTCCTGTCAAAGTTCTCCAGCATGTACTGGTATCTCACCTTGCCGGGATTGAAATAGTTTAAAGCGGCAAATTCAATGGAAAATACATTGTCGTTATAATTCAGCGTCAGGGAGTGCAGGCAGGTAATCGATGCCGGCAGTATCACCCTTCCGTTTATCTTCTCGCCGGCATTTACGCTTTGGTTAAACGCCTGGAAGTCGGTGAAAACCAAATCGGGCACATTTTTGCTGGTGCGTATGTTTGATGGCTTAAAAATGTTAAACCCATTGCCGCCGCCGAATATCAGCTCGCCTTCACGGGTTTTGTACGACGAGTTTTCGGTGAACTCGCGCCCCTGCAATCCCTCGGTTTCGTTATAATTTATAAAGTGGAATTTGAGCCCGTCCTTATTGCGGTCAACCACTATATCCGACAAGCCGTTCGGCGTGCTCACCCATATATTGCGCTTGTCGTACTCCTGCATGTCGATAACGGTATTGTCGGGCAAGCCATCCTGTTTGGTCAGGTTGGTAAATTTGCCCGTTTTGTAGTCAAAAATGCTGATGCCTTCGCGCGTGCTTACCCAAATGAGGCCTTCGCTATCCTCCATGGCATTGTTGGTATTATTACTGATCAGGCTGCCGGGATCTTTATCGTCGTGGATATAGTGGATAAACTGTTGTGTTTTTTTCATTAAAACATCCACCCCGTACGAGGTTACCACCCAAAGGTTTTTCCGGCGGTCCTGCAGCAGTTTGCTTACGTAGTTGGAGTGGATGGCATTTTCGGCGGAGTTGTAGATATAATGCGTAAAGGTTTGCGTTTTACGGTCGAGTACGTTAAAACCGGCCGACAAGGTCCCCACGAGCAAACGGTGCTGGTCGTCTTCCGCTATCGCGCATACCCTGTCTTCCGAAATGCTTCCCGGCGCGGCATCGGTGTGTTTATAATGGGTAAAAGTTTTGCCGTCGTAACAATCCAAACCGCCAAAATAAGTGCCTATCCATAGTTTTTGCTCATGATCGATAAACAGGCAAACCACCACGTTATTGGCCAGGCTGTTTGCGTTGCTGCTCTCGTGCAGGTATTTCTTAAAAGTGCCTTTTTTCCGGTCGAAATAAACCAGGCCGCCGCCATTGGTGCCAATCCACAGGTTGCCCGCTTTATCTTCGGCAAAGCTGTTGATATCGCTAAAGCTTAAACTCCTTGAATCTGACAGCGGATCGGACAGGTGATGGGTGTACAGGGGAAATTTGATGATGCTTTCGTGGTAATAGCCAACGCCCTTTTTATAAGTTCCGGCCCAAATGATCCCGGTATTGTCTTTATATAAAAGCGTAATACTGTTTTGCCCGATGGTCTTTTCGTCGTCCTCGCGGTTTAACAGGTATTTGATCTTAAAGTCCTGCTTGTTCAGCAAATTAATGCCTCCGTGGTCGGTCGCTATCCATACGCGGTCCTTATCGTCCTGTATTACGCTCGATACCACGTTGGTATTTAAATGCGATTGATCGCCGCCTTTATCAATATGCCTGCACACGCCCGTCTTTACGTTTACATAGTACACCCCGGCAGAGTATGTTGGGACGTAGGCCCATATATCGTCCTGGTTATCGATATAAATTTTATAGGCTGCGTTTAGCTCTGCAGGAAGCTTGCTGAACATGCGCGAACGATAGACCACCCGCAAACTGCGTGGATCAAGGCGCTCCAGCACGCCGCTGCGGTAAGTGAGCCAAAAATTACCCCGCGAATCCTGGGCCAGGTCTGATACCGTGTTGGAACAAATGGAGGCGCTATCAGCCGCCGAGTGGGTTAAGCGCGTAGTTTTATGCGACCGCGGATTGTACCTGTAAAGGCCCTGCGTTAAATGCAAAAACCAAAAGTTGCCGGCATTGTCCTTTTTTATCGAGGTAACAAACCTGTCGGGAATACCGAGCGTCCGGAAATAACTCACAATACCGTGCGCGAATTTTTCGGTAACCGGATCGTAGATATTAAAGCCGTCGCGCGTTTCAATCCACAATTTATTATCCGGCCCCTCGCTTATGTTTACTATATAGTCATCGTCAAGCGTGGTGGTATCGGTTAAAGAATGCTTGAATATTTTAAATTTGTAGCCATCGTACCGGTTTAAGCCCGACAGCGTACCAAACCACATAAAGCCCCGGTTGTCTTTAAAAATACAGGTAACATCGTTGTGCGACAAGCCGTTATTTATATCGATATGGGAGAATTGGAACTGGTTATTCTGAGCGTACAAGCATGCCGTACTACACAACATCAAAAAGCTTAAAGTAAAAATTTTACATTTCATAGATGTATTTTTCAAGCCCGGATAGTTTATTTATATGAATAAAACTTAGGTTTGCACCGCGGAATCCCTATTATATGTTCAAATTTAATCGATTAGTTACGGTATTTACCTATGCTCCTGCGCAATTAGTATTTTTTCAAAATTATCCCCTTATTGATAGCGAAAAGCAATGTAAACCACCCTATCCGAAGTTTTTTGGCAAGATAACCGGTATTTATTTGGCTAAAATCAAAAATAAGTTCAATTAAGAAGTAAGGTGTAATATGATTTTTACATTTCTTGATTTAAAATTAACCAGCAAAGCTTACAAGCGTGCTTAAACCGGTCAAAAATCAACGAAATCGTTTTTTTGGTTATGATACTTTTATTTCAATTTATGTACAAGTTTTTGACCTTTATAAAATAGTTTAATAAGTATGGCCGCGTTTTTAACCGTTGATCAGCTTAATAATATTTGCCTGTCAAACATCCGGGTAACCGCGTGGTTATTGAATAAACATTTGTCTTTCATTTATTGATGGATTCAGTAAACAATATACCAGGGGAGCCTGCAGAAAAAAAAAACAACACGTTCAGGCGCCGGCTTGCCGTGTTCTTCACCGATCTTTATAAAATCCATCTTTTTATTGTTAAATTCTTCAAAGAGGCTTTTCTGCCGCCTTATGAGTTTAAAGAGATTGTGCGGCAATGCTACGAAGTGGGCGTACGCTCCCTGACATTAATAAGCGTAACAGGTTTTATCGTAGGGTTTATTTTCGCCAAGCAATCGCGGCCTTCGCTTGCCACCTTCGGGGCAAACTCATGGCTGCCGCGCCTGGTATCCATTGCCATTATGCGGGCATTGGCGCCGCTGGTTACCGCGCTTATATGTTCGGGTAAGGTCGGCTCGAGCATCGGGGCGGAACTTGGGTCCATGCGGGTTACAGAGCAGATAGACGCCATGGAGGTTTCGGGCACCAATCCATTTAAGTTTTTGGTATGCACGCGGGTGCTGGCTACCACCATAGCTATACCCATCCTGGCGACTTATACCGCCTTCATTGGTTTATTAGGCGGTTATTTAAATGTGAGCCTTAACGAGGGCATCAGCTATACCGCCTTTGTCGACCAGTTTTTTCAGCCGCTTATGTTCCTTGATTTTACATCCTCGCTCATAAAATCGATCGTGTTTGGTTTCACTATCGGCATAGTTGGCTGTTACCAGGGCTATTTTTCGACCAAGGGTACCGAAGGCGTTGGCCGGGCAGCAAACGGCGCTGTTGTAACGGCCATGTTTTTAGTTTTTATTGAAGAAGTGATTATTGTACAAATAACCAGTAACTTTCGCTGACCGGAAGACAGGCATGGAAAAAGCACACGTAAAAATCGACCATACCAATACAGTGATCAGGATCAGGGGCCTTGAAAAGGCGTTTGAAGATTATGCCGTGTTGCGCGGGATCGACCTTGATCTGTACCAGGGGGAAAACCTGGTAGTGCTTGGCCGCTCGGGCTCGGGGAAATCGGTGCTTATAAAACTTATATCGGGGCTTTTAAAACCCGATAAGGGCACCATCGAGGTATTAGGCCACGATGTAACCGGCATCAGCGAAAAAGAATTGCAGGAATTAAGGATAAGGATCGGCTTCTCTTTCCAGAACAGCGCGCTTTACGATAGTATGACGGTGTGCAAAAACCTCGAGTTCCCGCTGGTGCGAAACCGCAAGAACATTACGCGGAAAGAGATCAACGCAGCTATTGAAAACGTACTGGATGCGGTAGGCTTGTCGCAATATATCAATCAAATGCCTGCCGAACTTTCGGGCGGCCAGCGCAAGCGGATAGGCATAGCGCGCACCCTGATACTCAACCCCGAAATAATGCTTTATGACGAACCAACCGCCGGCCTTGACCCGATCACCTGTATCGAGATAAACGACCTGATAAACGAAGTGCAGCAGCGGTACCATACCTCTTCCATTATCATAACGCATGATCTGACCTGCGCCAAGTCGACCGGCGACAGGATTGCCATGCTGCTTGATGGAAAATTTCAACGGGTTGGCACTTTCGACGAAGTATTTGACACTAAAGATCAAAGGGTAAAACCTTTCTTTGATTATAATTTTATACAATAAATGTTATTTCATCAATTATGTCCCTAACGGAAAATAGAAAAGCGCTAACAGTAGGAATATTTTTAGCCGTGGGTATTTTAATATTTATTGTTGGCGTTTTTACCCTGGGAGGCCAGCAAAAAAGCTTTGATAAAGCTGTTAATATCAGCGCCGTATTTAACGATGTGTCGGGCTTAAAAAAGGGAAATGACGTTTGGTTCTCGGGCGTAAAGGTAGGGACAATTAGCGAGGTAAAATTTACAGGCATATCACAGGTTAATGTGAAAATGCGGATAGATAAGGAAAGTCAGCCATTTATTCACAGCAATTCGGGCGCGCGCATTGGCTCGGACGGGCTGATCGGGAATAAAATAGTGGTCATTGACGGGGGCAGCCCGGAAGCCCCCAAAATACAGAATGGCGATGTGCTGCAATCCGAAAAACTTTTGTCGACAGATGATATGCTGAAAACCCTGCAGCAAAATAACCAGAACCTGCTTGCTATAACCGGTGATTTTAAAGTGCTGAGCCGTAAAATATTACAGGGAAAGGGCACCGTTGGCGCGCTGATGGCCGACAGCCTGATGGGTGTGCAATTGCATAATTCGATGAGTAACCTGCAGGCGATAACATCAAGCGTGCTCCGTGTAGCCGGCCAACTTAACCGTTTCAGCGACAAATTAAACAGGCAGGACGGTTTGGTCGACAAACTCCTTACTGATACCGTAACATTCAACAGGTTAAAAAGCGCGGTAACGCAATTACAGAAAACAGCTTCGAGCGCTTCAGAGCTAACGGATAACCTCAACAAGGCCAGCAAAAAACTAACTACCACCGATAATGCCTTAGGCGTTTTATTGAACGATCCGAAAGGCGCGGTACAAGTTCAAACCACGCTGAATAACCTGCAGCAAAGTTCAATTAAGCTTAATGACGACCTGGAAGCCGTTCAGCATAATTTTTTACTGAAAGGTTTTTTTAAGAAAAAGGAGAAAGCTAAGGCGGATAGTCTTAAGAAGAAGTGAATTTTTTAGTCCGAAAGTCCGGAAAGTCCGAAAGTCCGAAAGTCCGAAAGAAGCTTCAACACAGCGATGAGCCTTTGAAGACCTTGCTATCAATTCTTAGTCCGAAAGAAGCTTCAATATGGTTGAGCCTAAGCGTAATATAACCTTCCAACTTTACAACATTACAACCTTTCAACAACCTTTCATTCCTTTTTAAAGATATGCCCTGCTTTACGCTGTTCGGGTGTGAGGCCCTGCCATTCCTTATAGCATGTATTTAAGTACGTGAGCAGGTTAAAATCCTTGCTATTGTAAACCCTAACGGTTGGGGTATATAATAGCAGGAAATTGTTGAGGTCGGCGCCTCTTAAAGGGAGGTAGTGGCTCACATTGTCGGGTGTGAATATCGTACCGATCTCATTATTCAGGATGCGTTCTTCTTCCTTCCGCTGGGCGATCTTTTTCTTGTGCTCGTCACCTGTGAAGTAATGCAGCCTGAAAATTACGCCGCCGTCGAAGTCCCCATACTTGTCCCTATGGTAAACCACGGTTTGCCCATGAAACTGAGGGTCATACGGCAATATCATATTTTTTTCGGCCGTCGCCGCCTGCGCGCTGCTATCGGTAACCGTAACCTGTTTCAACTGGGTCCTTTTGGGTTCAAGGAATATCTCCCTGTCGTGCATATCTGTTAGCAGCAAAGTATCGGTTTCATAGGCAAAGTTCTTTAAAACCAATATATCCCCTGCTTTGGCCGCAATGCTGAACCTGCCGGATTCGTCGGTAATTGTTCTCAGCTTATTATTAAAATTCTGGATCGTTACCCCGTGCAGGGTTATACGGGTCTTATTCTCAAAAACGCGACCGCTGAAAACGGTTTGGGCGTGTAAAGCGACTGCACAAAAAATACAAAGTGTGAAAATGATTATACTGCGGAGCATTTGTAAATATAAATTAAGCGCCGCAAAAATAAACAGTTATAACATTATTTAACATTTGAGGGAGGAGATTAGAGATCGGAGGTTAGAGATTAAAACGTCAGCCCTAAAAACATCTACCATAGACGAAGCATGTAGTTATAGCAAAAGCATTATCCGGAAATGGGCTTCAGAAAAATAATCGTCAAACAATCGGCTGCGGAAAGTATAGCCGAAATACCCTTGGTGCCTCAAATCAGAAGGGCGTTTGGCAACCTGACGACTTACCCAAAAGGGAAATAATAAAGGCTTTCGAAGTCCCTTTTACCTCCAGAAGCCTAGCCGGCGTTATGATTTTTATCGGGGTCAATATAATTGGAATTAGTCAGGTAATCACCAATAATAATTCCGTTTTCGTTGACTTTCCAGGCTCCTTTAATTGCTTGAGGCGGGACTTGACCATCTTTTTTGAAAGATGCATGTATTTCATACACCCATCCATTTGGATGATTTAAAGCTTCTTTAACAGCATCTTCAGGAGGAACTTTTCTCATTTTAAATGCAAAATAATAAAGACTTCCGAAGTTTTGAAAACTCCGGAAGTCTGGCGCGTTTTTGTCTGAACCCGAATTTATCGAATTAAGGAATTATTTGAATTATGTATCGTCAACTGCTCATTAATTTCCTGCGGGTTTGTCGTCGCCGTTACGCGCGGCAGGTTTCTTATCACTGCCTTTTTCATTGGCTGCCTGCAGCTTTTTCAGCATTTCGTTGCCTATAAGGGCATCGATAATACCATTGCCTCCGCCATCTTTACCGCTTACCAATATTTCAGGCACCAGCTTAATACCGTTGGAGGCTAAGGCCTCCGCAACACGTACAACGGCATATTGCTCGGTACCCATGGCCAGCGTTTTTTGTTTGGTCACCTCGGCTTCAGCCAAACCTATTGCTTTGATCTTGGTGGCTTCGGCACTACCGTTCACTTCGGTTGCGTTGGCATCTGCCTTCGCGTTCACCGTTTTTGCTTCGGCATCAGCTTTAGCGATCGTGATACGCACCTCGGCATCGGCTTTTGCATTGATGGTTTTGGCTTCGGCCTCACCTTTAGACGCGGCAACCTTTGAGGCGGCCATCTGCGTATTGATTTCTACCTGGCGGGTTGATTTTACAACTTCAGGCTGCATATCGGCGCCTGCTTTAGCGCTTTCAAACTCCTTACGCTCTATCTGCGCGTTACGCTGTATCTCGTACGTTACCTTTTCCTGTTCGGCTATTTTCCGGTCGGTGAGGGTTTTCATCAGGGCAGCCGGCGGCGTAATGTCACCGATGAGCGTATCCACACCTACCACGTTGTAATCGTCCAAAACCTTGCTGATATGCTCTTTTGCATCATTTTGCCTTTGAATACGGTTGGCTAAAAACTCAATGACGTCGCTTTTTTGAGCCGAGTTACGGAAATAGTTGGCAATAGTAGGCTCCAGCACCTGCGAAACCAGGTTCTTCATATTACCAAAACGGGCAATCACTTTTGGCGCTTCATTACGCGGGATATGAATGATCTGCGACACATCGAGATTAAATGTAAAACCATCTGATGAGCGGACGGTGATCGTACACAAATTCTTGTCCAGCTCATGCGCCTCGGTACGGCTGTCTGCCCAGTTAAGCACGATGTTTGTTGTTGGTACTATCTCAACAGCATGCGTATAAATATTTACCGGGTGCTTACCGGGATCGAGCGGTTGTTCCCATACACCTTTTTCGTTACGCTTTACAATATTGCCATGCTTAAAGCTGTCACCGCTGGTGTCTTTGCCTTCAGGGCCAACGAACGAATTCACTACACCAACATAACCAATGGGGATGTAGATCATATCCACCTGCTCCACAATTACAAACCATGGGTTAAGGTAATAGGTACCCGCCAGGATCACGTCTTCCTGCAGGCCCTTCCTGCCGCCCGCACTGATAAAGGCCATCGGGTCCTGGAAGTTTTTATGCCCTGCAACCGAAGATCCGGCAATTTCCCCTTTTTCGAGCGGCTCGCCGTCGAGGGTGGTAATGATCCCCACTTTGTTTTCATGGATCTGCGTAATCGGCACCATCTCTATCTCAAACAAAAAGGTATTGATACGGTAACTGCCTGGTGTTAAAAACGCCGCTTGCGGGCCTTTCTGCCCATTATTATTCAAAAATGCGATAGCGTCCTGAAATTTGTCGCATTCAACGGGCTTGCCTAAAACACGGCCGGTATCCATGCCGGCGCCGTCTTTTGCTTTAACAAGGCCCAAGTTGCCCTGCTCAATGATGGTAAATGGCGCCATGTCAATTTTATATTGCCACGGCCACATACCCCAGTATAAACCGGGCGCAAGCGCTTTAGCCTGCATACCGGCCTCGCCGTTTATGGCAATAATACGGCCATCGGGCAAGCGTTTTGCCCCGGTAAGAGCATACTTTTTTACTACCAAACCAATGCGGTCATTGGGTATGATCACCATACCAAAAAACACGCGCAAAACAAATTTGTACATTAATAAAATAACCACGACGGGCAATACCCACCATAGCGAAATAACTAAATCATTCATTTTTTTTAGATTGAAAATTTTTAAGATTAATTGCAGAGCCCTTGAGGTGCGGGCCTTTACGAAAACTTACAGCATTAAACCGTAGTACCCTGGCTGTATAGTATAAATTAGATGACAAGGGTTTTCATTTGTTACTGATTTGTGATAAAATTTTATTTCCAAATATGCCTTAAGGCTTTAGTATTAGCAAGCGCCGCCCGAAAAATAATATTAACAATTGTAAACATTTATTTAAGTGAAAGGGTTAGGTTAATTAAAGCAAATATAAACCGCGTTTGTGATGAAAAAAACAGAAAAAACAAAGGGAGGGCACATTGAGCAAAGGCCGGCCAGGGAGGATGCTAGGCGCAGTGAAATTAAGCCTGATTACCCCTTAAGTGAAAAGGATGAGGTAAAACAGGCGGAGGAGAAGCTGAGAAAAACGGTGAAAAACAGGAATTAATTATTATATTTATTAGTTTGCGTGACAAGCCCCATGCCGTACCAGAACGAGATGTTATTTCGAGCGGTGGCGAGAAAAACAGACTTTTTTAGTTTCTGATCATTCCAACTCCAGCGTCACTGCCGATTTTGCCGGCAATACAACGACTAAATTATCCCCCTTTTTTTTCGCGCCATTAAAATTCTGCGGATGCAATTTATTTGGCTCCCGGAACGTATTGACATCCGTAATATTAGCTGAAGTAAGTATTTGCCCGCTTACCGACTTCCATTGGATATCCTTCAAGCTGGTGCTGATCGTAATATTGTTATGCAGATCAAGGTTAACCAGTGAAATATGCACTTTGCCAGATGCATCCTGTGAGGCGGAAACATTTACAGCAGGCAGCTTCTTCCCGTCAACAACATAATCGGGAGAGGCCAGTTGTATCGGCAAATATTTTGCATCCTGGTGCACTTTGTACATATCGAAAATGTGGTAAGTGGGCGTAAGCAGCATTTTATCTTTATCGGTAAGGATGAGCGATTGCAGCACGTTAACAGTCTGAGCCAGGGCCGCGGCGCGGACACGTTCGCAATGGTTATTAAATATGTTGAGGTTGGTGGCGGCAATCAGCGCATCGCGCAGGCTGTTTTGTTGATATAAAAAGCCGGGATTGGTGCCGGGTTCCACATCCGTCCATACACCCCACTCATCGACCACCAGCGCCACGTGTTTTTCAGGATCATATTTGTCCATAATGGCCGAGTGTTTGGTAACCAGCTCCTCCATTTTTAAACAGTTTACCATCGTATTAAAATATTCGGCTTCGCTAAAATTGGTCGCCGAGCCCTTATGGCCCCAGTTACCGGTGGGCACGGTATAATAATGCATTGATATGCCCCACATTAGCCAGTTGGGTATATTTTTCATGCAAACCTCCGTCCAGTTATAATCATCGGAGTTTGCGCCGCTGGCCACTTTTTTAAGCGGTGCACCCGGATAATTTTTAGCAAAAGAAGCATAGCGCTTAAATTGGTCGCTGTAAAACTCGGGCGTCATATTGCCGCCGCAGCCCCAGCTTTCGTTGCCTATGCCCCAGAACATTACTTTATATGGGTCGGGATGCCCGTTTTGTCGCCGCATTTCGGCAACCGTACTGTTGCTGTTGGAGTTTACATACTCAATCCATTTCGACATTTCCTCCACCGTGCCACTACCGATATTCGCGGCCATATAAGGCTCACAGCCGATCAGGTTGCAAAGTTCCAGGAATTCGTGCGTGCCAAAGCTGTTATCCTCGGTAACTCCGCCCCAGTTGGTATTTACCATGCGCGGCCTTTGTGCGGCGGGGCCAATGCCATCATGCCAATGGTACTCGTCGGCAAAGCAGCCGCCCGGCCAGCGCAGGCTTGGTATTTTTATTTTTTTTAGCGCGTTTACCACGTCCAGCCTTATGCGGTCCTGTTTTTCAACCGGCAATGATTTATCCACCCAAAAGCCGCCGTAAATACCATGCCCCAGGTGCTCGGCAAACTGGCCGTAAATGTATTTGCTGATGGTTAGCTTTGAATCGTTGCTGATGGTGAGGCTGGCAGTGCTTTGCGCATAAGAAGCAAAGCTTAACGCGATAAGAATTAAGGTGATGGATTTTTTGAGCTTCATGGTATCGATAATTGTAGGTATAACAGTTTTTAAATGTATAAAGAATTTTCAATGTAGAGACGCAATATTTTGCGTCTTTCAAAAAAGATGTCATTCCGACGAGGAACGAGGAGAAAACTTATCCGACATGCAAAGCGGATCATGGATAGCGTTTAAGTTTTCTCCCTACGGTCGAAATGACATGTTTGTTTGTACATATTTTCTTAATTTCGAATCAATTATACCTGTTATGCTAAAATTCTTTCCCCTTATCCTTTTTATACTTGTTATTTCATCGTGCAAATCATCCATAAGCGCAGACGATCTTTACGGCAAATGGAAATACATCAAAGTTGAGAAGCCGAATGCCTACCCGCCGGATAGTGTAAGCAGCACTGTGCTCAACATGCAGTCGCCTTATATCCAATTTTCAACAAATAACACCCTGATAATTATGTGGGGCGGCAAAGTGCTTTCGCATGGCAAATTCACCATCGAAGGGCAAAACATTCAATATACCGAAAGCCTGCCCGACGGCGCTACAAGAAAGTTTCCATTTTGGGTATCGAAACTAACGGACAAGGATTTGGTTTTTGAGACTAAAGGGGTTGATGGGTCGAGGGTTACGGCGGTGAAGGAGTAGTTGGTAAAGTGATTAGTTTTATTTATCAAGCCGTTTAAAAATTAATGTATCCGTAATTATTGGTTTTGTCCATCCTAAGTCAGTGTCGGGGTTTTTCTGTTCTAACAATATCTTGTATTCATCTTTTAAATTGATGAGATGTAACTCCTTGAAACTATCATCGATCCCTCCCGAAGATTGTTCCCCTAAAATTCTAAAGTCAAACTGAAAACTATTTCGATTCTGTTTAGTAAACGGAATATTAAGATCGTAGCCAAGTGATTTGATATCATTCAACCGCCTATTATCTCTCCCAAATGAAACTCTGATTGTAGCAGTATCAATGTGCATTTTACTGTTGTCAAGCAACAAAAATTGTTGTTTGTTTGGTAGAAATTTTAGTGTTTCTTCCCTTTTTTCGTCCGGGTCAATACTTGTTGCCGAAAACATTGCATAAGCAATAAAAGCATAGCTTAAAAAATTTCCCGTAAGCATCGGCAGAAAAAGTCGTTTAATTTTCTCCTTATAAATAAGTTTGATCGTAAGGGTTTCAAGAAATACGCTGCCCAAACACATTAGAATATATGTCGCAATCCAGTTAATAATACCAAAGGTGCCGTGCACAAAATTATCGACAACCAAATGCCAGAATAGCATTGCCCATGCCATTATAAAAGTTCCAACGAAACCTGAAACGCAATTGCCAATCAAAGAAGCTATAATTGACTTCTTCCAATTGAATTTAAGAAAATACTTGATAACAAAGGTTTCAATAATGATTGTCCCAACAACTAAAAACCAGAACTTCCAGAGAGTCTGACTTACATATATGGCTGGCCATACCATATCCAATAAAATTCCTCTCATCTCAGTGATTCTAATATGGTATTGTTATGCTGGAATTGTGTAAATACGATTGCACATAAGCAAATCTTTCAGTATTCTAAAATTCGCTTCAGTTCCATAATGTAATTTTAGATCTTTGCTAAATTTGGCTAAGGCCCTTTTATAAAAAGTCTTTTATACCATCGGCTGAAGCCAATGGCGATGACTCATTTTTTTTAATCATTGCCGTTCCATTTATGGCCGAGGACATCACAGCTAAGAATTAGAGGCTTAGCCAGACCCCGCCACATTTCAACTATGCACCAGCTTCACAATTGATCATCCAATGGATACCGTATTTATCGGTCACCATGCCAAACAGTGCTCCCCAAAATTGTTTCTCCATCGGCATTTTTACGGTGCCTCCCTCTGCAAGCTGGTCGAAAACCGACCGTGCGTGAGCTTCGTCGTTCATCCCGACGCTAAGTTGTATATTGTCGCCATTGGTGACAGGCCTGCCTGGCATCCCGTCAGAAAACATCAGCATATTATCACCGAAGGTAAGGCGGCCATGCATGATCCTGTTTTTCTGGTCTTCCGGCATCGATGGGTCGCGATCACCAAAACGGCTTACGTCATGTACCGTACCGCCGAAAATTTTTGCATACACGTTCATTACTTCCTCAGTATTGCCCGGAAAGTTTAAATAAGGGATCAGTTTCATTTGTGTGATTTTTTTACTAAAGTACAAAGAAATTGAAGTTCAAAAATTTCAAACTCAAATAATGTTATTACTTTTAAAAAAATAAGACTAATCAATATGCGCCTCGTAATTGATCTTGACAAAAAGTATAAAAATCTTTTTTACGAAGTTGTAAAGGCTACCAAGTCTTCCATTGTAGAAGAAAAACTTGATTTTTGGAACGAGTTACCGGAACACGTTAAAGCCGGAATTGAGAAAAGCCAGGAGCAAGCTAAGAATGGTCAGACAAAATCATTTAAGCAGGTAAAAAAAATTCTTGCAGGCAGACATGTCAAAGACTGATTCCAATCAAACAATTTTTTAACACGGAGCGCGCGAAGAATGCGCAAAGTGCACAGAGAAGTTATATCGAATTATAAATAACAAGAAATGAACCGGACACCCATACCTATTTAAATCGTTCCTCAGCGAACTCTGTGAGTTCTTTGCATCTCTGTGTTAAAAATCGCTGATTAATTTTTAATAGTCGATAGAAACCTGTTTTTACCCCTTAACAAATTGAAACCAAAAAAATGACCTTATTAATCATTCTCTGCTGCATCATCCTGCTTGTAATACTGGTAAGCTGGGCCAAATTAAATCCTTTTATCGCCTTTTTAATAGTTTCACTGGCAGCGGGCCTGCTGCTGGGCATTCCTTTAGATAAGGTTACCAAATCCGTTCAAAATGGTTTGGGCGATACTTTTGGCAAAATATCCATCATTATTTGTGTTGGCGCTATGATAGGTAAACTGGTTGCCGAAAGCGGCGCAGCCCAAAAAATTGCAGAGGTATTGGTTAATGGCTTTGGCATTAAATATATACAATGGGCCCTGGTAATTGTCGGGTTCGTCATTGGCTTGCCCCTGTTCTTTGAAACCGGTTTTGTGCTGATGGTTCCGCTTATTTTTTCGGTGGTTTATAAGTATAAATTAAATGCGGTATATATTGGCTTGCCTATGCTTGCCGCGTTATCGGTAACACATGGTTTTTTGCCTCCCCACCCCTCGCCGTCTGCACTGGTGGTGATTTTCCACGCCAATATCGGCACCACCTTATTTTATGGCCTTATCATAGCTGTGCCGACAATTATAGTAGCAGGGCCACTATTTTCACGAACAGTAAAGCATATAACTGCAAACCCGCTGACAACCTTTATGGCAGAAGAGCAACCTGCTGATAAACTTCCCAGCGCGACTAACAGTTTTTTAACTGCCCTGCTGCCGGTTATTTTATTAATGGCCAGTACGGTTTATCTTAATATGGACCATAGCATAGGCACCCTGCATAAACTGGTTGCGTTTATCGGTGATGCGCCGATAGTGATGATCATTTCGCTTTTAGTGGCCACTTTTACGTTGGGTGTTAAACATGGTAGCAGCATGAAGCATATCGCAATTGTATGTGCCGATGCCGTAAAAGATGTATCGCTGATCTTGCTTATTGTCGCAGGGGCCGGGGCATTTAAAGGGGTGCTTACTGATAGCGGCGCCGATAAAAATATCGCCGCTTTTTTGCAGGATTTCCACATGCAGCCGCTAGTTTTAGGGTGGCTTGTTGCGGCCATTATCCGCATAAGTCTGGGGTCGGCAACGGTAGCCGGTTTAACCGCGGCGGGTATTGTTCAAGCCATGGTCTTGCACGATCATACCATCAATCCTAACTTAATGGTGCTGGCAATCGGCGCGGGTAGCCTTGCTTTTTCCCACCTGAACGATGGCGGCTTCTGGCTTTTTAAGGAGTATTTCAACCTGTCAATCAAAGACACAATCCGGTCATGGTCGCTGATGGAAACAGTGATATCGGTTATGGGTTTGGCGGGGGTGTTGGTGCTGAACCAGTTTGTGTAGTGTTTAGTTCATGGTTCATAGAAGAAAGCTTTCCGGGCTTGTTCTGGCCTTTCACTTTTTGCTTTTCGCTTCCTCGCTTCCCGTCTTTTCGGACTTTGGGAACTTCCCGACTAACTCCCAATTCATAAATCTAAACCCATTAATAAATCCGAAATCGGAAATCCGACATCCGAAATCTTTATATCTTTGCCGATTATCATCGCGCAATAATGAAGATATCATATAACTGGCTCAAAGAATTTATTAACACTGATAAAACACCGGAGGAAATTTCAAAAATACTGACGGGCACCGGCCTCGAGGTGGAAAGCCTAGAAAAGGTTCAGCCGGTTCCGGGCGGGCTCGAAGGTTTGGTAGTCGGTTATGTAAAAGACTGCCATCAGCACCCAAATGCCGATAGGCTGCGCGTCACCAAAGTTGATATTGGCACGGGCGAAGAACTGCAAATTGTTTGCGGCGCGCATAATGTTGCAGTGGGGCAAAGGGTGGTAGTGGCGCCCGTTGGTACAACAGTTTACCCAACCGCTGGTGAGCCGTTTAAAATCAACAAATCAAAAATAAGAGGCGAAGTATCAGAAGGCATGATCTGCGCTGAAGATGAGATAGGCTTGGGGACGGACCATGAAGGCATAATGGAGCTTGATTACAATGCCGTTGTCGGGACGCAGGCCAAAGATTATTTTAAATTAAACGACGATTACCAGTACGAGATCGGCTTAACCCCAAACCGCGCCGATGCGGCCTCGCATTTGGGGACCGCGCGCGATATTGCGGCCTTTTTAAAAATTGCCATTCATAAACCCGATGTTTCGGCCTTTAAAGTGAATAATTTGAGCAGGGTTGTAAAGGTTGTTATTGAAAATGAAGCAGCTTGTCCGCGGTATTCAGCAGTAACTATTTCCGGCGTTGAAGTTAAAGAATCGCCTGGCTGGCTTAAAGAACGATTAGCTGTTATCGGCATACGTTCCATAAACAACATTGTGGATGCTACCAACTATGTTTTGCACGATCTGGGCCAGCCGCTGCATGCCTTTGATGCCGATGCGATAAAAGGCAACATCGTAATAGTAAAAAACTGCGCTGAAGGTACACCGTTTAAAACGCTTGATGGTATTGAGCGCAAGCTTTCTGCCGACGACCTGATGATCTGCAATGCCGAAGAACCGATATGCATCGCCGGCGTTTTCGGTGGCATCGGCTCAGGGGTGAAAGAAACTACCAAAAATATCTTCCTGGAAAGCGCGTACTTTAATGCGGTTTCAGTACGAAAAACAGCGAAACGCCACGGCCTAAAAACTGATGCTTCGTTCAGGTTCGAACGCGGCACCGATCCGGACATGACAGTTTTTGCCTTAAAAAGGGCAGCCCTGCTTATACAGCAAGTTGCGGGGGGCCTGATTTCATCCGAGGTTTCTGATAATTATCCAAACCCTGTTAAACCGTTCGGGATCGAAGTTAGCTATAAAACCATTGACAGGCTGATCGGGAAAGCTATCCCCCATGATGAAATAAAGGTGATAATTAAAGCCCTTGATATTAAAATAGCTGATGAAACTAATGAGGGGCTTTCGTTAAATGTACCGCCTTTCAGGGTTGATATTACCCGCGATGTGGATATAGTGGAAGAGATTCTGCGGATTTACGGTTATAACAATATCGAAATACCCACCCAGGTAAGGGCCTCATTAAACAACTCGCGGCGACCCGAAAAGGATTCGGTGCAAAGCGTTTTGTCTGATCTGCTTACCGCGAATGGTTTTAATGAGATTATGTCGAACTCGCTGACAAAGTCGGCGTATTCATCGAACCTGGATAAAGCAGTGAGGATTTTGAACCCTTTGAGCAACGACCTCGACGTTATGCGGCAAACCATGCTGTATTCGGGACTCGAGGCAATCGCTTATAATCAGAACAGGAAAAACCCCGACTTAAAACTATATGAATTCGGGAAGGTTTATTCCGTTGAAAACGAAAAGTACAACGAAACCCAGCGCTTCGCGATTTACCTGACCGGGTCATACCGGCAGGAGCAATGGAATCAAAAGGCCCAACCGGTTTCTTTTTACAATATGAAAGCTGTTGTGGATGGCCTTATGGCAAAACTGAACGTCAGCGACATCATGGTGGATGATGCGACTTGTAAAAAACTTGCTTATGGCCTGGAGTACAGGCGCAATAATAAGCAACTGGTAAAATTTGGCGCAGTGGCAAGTGAGGCGCTGAAAAAAGTCGACCTGGATAAAGATGTTTTTTACGCCGATTTTAATTTCGACATGATACTTGCGATCGCAAGGAAAAACAAGATCGTGTACGAGGAGATTTCAAAGTATCCGGCCGTTAGGCGCGATCTTTCGATGCTGATCGACAAGTCGGTTACTTTCGGCCAGTTAAAGCAAATCGCCCAAAAAACAGAGCGGAAGTTATTGCAGGAGGTTAGTGTATTCGACGTGTACCAGGGCGATAAGCTCCCCGCAGGAAAAAAATCATATGCATTAAGCTTTATTCTGCAGGATAGCGAAAAAACACTAACAGACAAGGCGATTGATTCAATGATGCAAAAACTGGTTTATAATTTGGAAAAGGAAGCCGGGGCGGAGATAAGGAAGTAGAGATTGGAGATTAGTTAATTAGAGGTTAGTTGGGATTGTCTAATCGATTTGAAATAATATACATTTGCTTAATAAATTTTTAACATGAAAGACGATGTTTACTAACCTCTAATCTCCAACCTCTAATAACTAACAACAAATGTCGCTAGCAGAACAATTAAATACGATTGTAGAAAGAACAGAGCGCCTGATAGAGCTTTGTGCTGCTTTGCAGGAGGAAAATGACCTGTTGAAATTGGAGAGTGAGGCATTGACGGTTGCCTTGAATGCAAGTAAAAATAAGACCAAAGAGTTGGACGAAAAGCTTCGTGCGCTGAAGATGGCAAAATCATTTTCAGAAACAAATGAAAAAAGTCTTGACATAAAGCAAAAAATTAACGAATTTGTGCAGGAAATAGATAAGTGTATTGTATTATTGAAAAAATAGTGCAAAAGTGAATAGCTCAAATGGGAGAAATCTCCATAAAAATAAATATTGCTGACAGAGTTTACCCCTTAAAGGTAAGCATGGAAGAAGAAGAAATAATACGAAGGGCAGCCAAACTAATTAACGACCGGATAAAGGAATATCAGGAAAATTACGAGGTGAAAGATAAACAAGATCTGCTTTCAATGTGTGTGCTGCATTATGCAACGTCCTCATTAAAGGCTGAGATGAAGGTTTCCGTAGAAGATACGGATGTGGCGGACAAGGTTTATCAACTCGATTATTTATTGAATCAGTTCTTCGCAAAGCAATAACGTTCTTTACATAATTCAAGAGCATTTAAGATTTAACCGCGGTTAAATTTTAGGTTTCACTATTAAAAACTTAACGCTTCAATATCTGCGGATCAAAGAGGCATGCGTTACTCGTATTCGTTTAACGGTAACCCATGATTCCATATCCCTAAAGAAGTTTTTAAATACATGACGCTTAAAAATTTAGTTGCGGTTTTTTTATTTATACCAATTATAGACATGAACATATTATACATTATTATCGGCCTGCTGATCGGCATTCCTACGGGAATTGTCATTGGCCGTTACATGCTGCGCAAGCTATTCAAAGACCAGGAAATAGCCGCCCAAAACAAGGTAAAAAAGATACTTAAAGACGCCGAAAATGATTCCGAGATTCTGAAAAAGAATAAATTGCTGGAGGCCAAAGAACGTTTTTTACAAATGAAGGCCGAACATGAACAGCAGATCAACGAAAAAAATAACGCCATAAATCAACGCGAAAACGGCGTGAAGCAAAAGGAGCAATCCCTTAACTCGCGCCTGGAAAACATGAACCGCAAGGAAAGCGAGATTGACAACGTTCGTAAAAACCTGGAACGGCAAACGGAAATTGTTGTTAAAAAACAGGAAGAGGTTGAGGTCTTGAAAAACTCGCACGTGCAGCAATTGGAGACCATAGCCGGTTTATCTGCCGAAGAAGCAAGGAACCAACTGGTAGATACGCTGCGTGAAGAGGCGCGCAGCAAGGCCATGATACAAATAAAAGACATTGTCGACGAAGCCAAACTTACCGCCTCCAAGGAAGCGAAAAAGATAGTTATTCAAACCATCCAGCGTACGGCTACTGAAAATGCCATTGAAAATACAGTCTCGATCTTTAACATTGAGAATGACGAAATAAAGGGACGTATCATTGGTCGCGAAGGCCGCAATATCCGTGCACTTGAAGCTGCCACCGGCATTGAGATCATTGTGGATGATACGCCTGAGGCTATTATCCTTTCAGGATTCGACCCGGTACGGCGGGAAATCGCCCGCCTGGCCATGCACCGCTTGGTAACAGATGGCCGTATCCACCCGGCACGTATTGAGGAAGTGGTTGCTAAAACCAAAAAACAGATAGAAGAAGAAATAGTTGAAATCGGCGAACGCACCGTTATCGACCTTGGCATTAACGGCCTGCACCCTGAACTGATCCGCATGGTTGGGCGTATGCGCTACCGCTCGTCATACGGGCAAAACCTGCTGCAGCACTCGCGCGAAGTTGCTAACTTCTGCGCTACCATGGCAGCCGAGCTTGGCCTCAACGTAAAGCTTGCAAAGCGCGCCGGTTTATTGCATGATATTGGAAAAGTGCCTGATGATAACCCTGAACTGCCGCATGCAATCCTGGGCATGAACCTGGCCGAAAAATATAAAGAGCACCCCGAAGTTTGCAATGCCATAGGCGCCCACCACGATGAAATAGAAATGACATCGATGCTATCGCCGATCATCCAGGCTTGCGACGCCATATCAGGCGCACGCCCCGGCGCACGCCGCGAGGTGGTTGAGAGCTATATAAAGCGATTGAAAGAATTGGAGGAATTGGCCCTATCATACCCCGGCGTTGAAAAAACATTTGCTATACAGGCCGGCCGCGAATTGCGTGTAGTTGTGGAAAGTGAAAAAATAAGCGATGCACAATCAGAAGTACTGGCTGCCGATATCTCAAACCGCATACAAACCGAAATGACCTATCCGGGGCAGATAAAAGTTACTGTGATAAGGGAAACCAGGTCGGTGGCGTTTGCGAAATAGAAACACCTCCTTTCTTGTCATTTCGACGAGGAACGAGGAGAAAACTTATAAAACAAACAAATGCTGCATGGCGTATAAGTTTTCTCACTATCGTTCGAAATGACATGATTTTTATAGGTCATAAGGTGAAAAGTATTACAAATAAAAAAACTCCATCAGCAAAGGCCTCCGAAAAGCGCCCTGTTGATATTTACTTCGATAAATACGCCGAAGACCATCGAAATCCAACCAATAAACTTATCCATTGGATATGTGTGCCGCTTATTGTGTTTAGTCTGCTTGGCCTAACCTGGGCGATTCCATTTCCTTACCTCAAATTTTTAGGGCAGTATAACGGTTTTTTTAACTGGGCGTCGTTTTTAATGGCTTTCTGTATTTTCTATTATTACAAGCTTTCACCGCTGTTATCGTACATCATGTTGCTGATAGTGTTTGGCTTCAGTTATGGCGTTATTGAATTAGATACCTGGCACAAAGCCGGCGGACCGGCATTATGGCTGGTTTGCCTTATTATTTTTGTTGCATCATGGGCCGGGCAATTTATCGGTCACAAAATTGAGGGTAAAAAACCGTCCTTTTTAGATGACCTTAAGTTTTTGCTTATCGGCCCGATATGGCTGCTTCATTTTATATTAAAGAGGTTTTCCATCAGGTATTAATCCGGTATCACTATTTCTTTTATTGGCTTTTTTCAAACGGCAAAATTTGTTTTTAAACCTGTAGCGGAAATCAAATCCCTATCGTATTAAATAAAGTATGAAGATAAAAACCATATTATTTATCTTATTTGCCCTTTTGTTTGGCTGCCGCAAAGACAAAATAGTTGTGTTTAATGACAATCTTACCAATTGCCCGGCAAACTCCGCTTGTACGTATACCTATTTTGATAATGCTGACTTTAAAGACTGGAGCAAACCAGTTCCGGGCCGATACAGGGTGTTTTGGTACAAAAGCACCAACAAAAACTTGTGCGACATAACCACGGAGCTATATTTTAAGACATCCTTAAGTAACGACAACTTCGACATCACTTCGGCCCAGATAGCCGGTGGAAAGATATTGGGCAATAACCTGGAGTGTATATGCTGCGACTATTCGATTTTAGCAAAACCAATCGGCGGGGAGATCAAGGGAACAAGAAGCGACGGAACCCACTGGCTGATAAACGCATCCATCATTTTCGGGACTTCAGCCACCCACCCAACCGATACGCTGGTTGTAAATCAGTATTTTAGTTCAGAAAGGTTACCTTAATGAAATAGTTGACGGTAGGTCATCCTGAACTGAAGCAAGGATTCCGAATGACAACGCTGCAGTTTCTTTCGGAATTCCCGACTTTCCGAATTTCGGACTTCTACAAATTCTTCCCCAGTTTATCCAAAATATCCTGCGGGACTTTCTTCAAATCAAGCACCAGGAAGCCGTCAAGGCAGTCGGCAAACTTGGGATCAATATTAAAGCAGATAATTTTTGCATTGAGCGCAACATATTGACGTAGCAGTACGGGCACTTTCATGTTACGCGTTTCCACTTCCGAAATAAGGTTATCCAGGCCTTTAAAACTATCCTCGCCTTCCATTAGCAGGTCGGAATCAATACTTGAAAAATCGATCTTGAATTTTTTACGGGGTTTTATATACTGCGCCAGTTCCTCATCGAAATGATTTCGATTGATGTAATCAACGATTAGTGATTTTGAAAATTTTGAAAAAGAATTGCTGATACTCACAGGCCCGATGAGGTAACGGTAGCGAGGATTGTCGATTAAATATTTTAAAATCCCCTTCCATAGCAAAAATAGCGGAAGCGGTTTTTGCTGGTATTCCTTTCGTACCCATGACCGGCCAAGCTCGATGCTCTTTTTTAGAATTGGAATGAACTGCGACTTAATTTTAAACAGCTCCGATATATAAAAGCCTTTCTTGCCTATGCTGTAAAATATCTCGTCGCCAAGGCCAATACGGTATGCGCCCACTATCAGCTTTGCTTCGGTATCCCAGATAAACAGGTGATGATAATAAATGTCGTATTCATCAAGGTCAATTGCTTTATTTGTGCCCTCTCCAATATCACGGAAGGTCAATTCACGCAGCCTTCCAATTTCCCGTATAATACCCGGGATCAGGGAAGTGGGCGCAATAAATACCTCGTAATTTTTCTCCACGCAAACTTGGTGATATTCCCGTAAACCCTCCACCTCTTTTTCGAGAATTCCGGCGCTGATTTCGGGAACAACCTCCTTAGGCTGTTTTTTTATCTTGAAAATATTCCTGGGGTTAAATATTTTCTTTTCTTCCTCGAGCCCGGTACCTAATGCATAGGTACGTGCCCTTAAATAGTTAAGCAGTTTGGTGTTGTTATTAAATTCGGGAATATCCTCAATAGTGATCGGCTTGCCAATACGCAGCCTGATAGTATGCCCCTGTTTGTTGAACAGTTCAGACGGCAGTTTAGCTGTCCGTAAAGCTGGATGAATAAGGCTGAGCAAATTAAACAGCAGGCCATTATTGCCATGAAAATAAATGGGTACTACCGGCACTTTCGCCCTTGCGATGATCTTGCCCACTACGGGATGCCACATTCGGTCGGTTACCTGCTGTTTATCTACCTTGAAGGTGGATACCTCGCCTGCCGGGAATATCCCGATTGGCGTGCCGTTGGCCAGCAACTCGAGCGTATTCTTTAGCCCGCTGATGCTGGACGAATGCTCCACATTCTCAAACGGGTTTACGGCGATAAAATAATCGCTCAGGTTCGGAATTTTTTTGAGCAAGAAATTGGCCATCAGCTTGGCATCCGGCCGCACCATGCATAATATTTTTAATAATACCATTCCTTCAATACCACCGTATGGATGATTGGCAATAGCAATAAAGCTGCCCGTGGCCGGGATATTTTTTAATTCCTTTTCGTCAAACTCAACAGTAATTCCGCACCCTTCTAAAATGGCGTCCACAAACTCCGGCCCCTGCTTTGGCTGCGCTTGTGCGAACAACTTGTTTACTTCGTTAATTTTCATGAGCTCCATCAGCAAAGCGGCAAGGCCAGGCATCCGCAACTTATCCAGTTTAGTGGCCCTAGCAAACTCTTCTGTGGTTATCACTTTCATATTTAAAATAAAACTTGTCAAAAAAAGGACGAAATGGCTTTAACATCCTGACTTAATTCAATCAAATCAGGGTATTAGTTTTTTGCATTGGTCTTTTCGCTTTTTGCTTGATATATTTAAACCCTGTAATGAAAGCGCAAATTATAAAATACCTGTCCATCACCAAAAAAGAATGGAATGGTATGGTAATACTTGTTATTTTGATAGCAGGGGTGTTGGCCGCGCCCTATATTTATCAATTGTTCCGCAAAGATAGTACAATAAATTTTAAAGATTTTGATAAAGCGGTCGCCCAGCTAAGCAAGGCTGAAAACGCCAAAGGCTATAATGATAACAAGGCTTTGTCGGATGATAAGCTATTGCACCCCGTAATGTTCCCCTTTAACCCGAACAACCTTAATGTGCAGCAGTGGGAGCAATTAGGTTTAAGCGAGCGCCAGGCCAGTGTGATAAAACACTATGAGGCAAAAGGCGGAAAGTTTTATAGCAAAGCGGATGTAAAAAAGATGTATGCTATCACCCCTGACGATTATAAGCGGTTAGAGCCTTATATCCAAATCCCAGACGCCGGGCCCATCGCAAAAAAGATTAAACCGGGGACGGTTATTGAGCTAAATACAGCCGATTCGGCAAAGATGACAGAGATAAGGGGGATAGGGCCATCGTTTGCTGTTAGGATAGTCAGGTATAGAAATCGATTGGGCGGCTTTTTTCATAAAGAACAATTGAAAGAAATTTATGGTATCGACTCCGCTAAATATATGGAGATCAATTCCCAGGTTTCGGTAAATCCCGCCCTCGTGAAAAAAATTAATATCAACAACATTTCATTCGACCAGCTGCGGGTATTTCCCTACCTCGGTTATAAACAAGTAAACGCCATTATTCAATATCGGGTTCAGCATGGCAACTATAGCTCCATTGCCGATTTGAAAAATGTTGCCATATTAGATGACGGAATTTTGCATAAAATTGAACCTTATTTAAATTTCAAATGATAGCACAGCAAATAAAACAAGCTATACGGGATATACCCGACTTCCCGAAACCGGGTATTATTTTTAAAGACATTACCCCCATATTAAAGGATCCGATCCTATGCGAAAATATTGTTGAAGCCTTTGCCCAACAACTAAAAGGCACACGCATCGATGTAATTGCCGGCATTGAGAGCCGCGGCTTTCTATTTGGCCTTACACTGGCCGCCAGGCTCGGTGTGCCATTTGTTCCCATTCGCAAAGCGGGTAAATTGCCCTATGCTATCAAGCAAAAGGCATACGACCTGGAATATGGAACAGCAACCATCGAACTGCATACCGATGCATTTGAACCAGGCCAATACGTGCTCATCCATGACGACCTGCTGGCCACCGGGGGCACGGCCCTTGCCGCCAGTGAGCTTATACAGGAAATGGGCGGCGTAGTTGCCGGTTTTTCTTTTATAGTTGGATTAGGGTTTTTAAACGGCAGGGAACGTGTAGCGCCGGTTTGCGATAATGTGGTGGTGCTGGCAGAATACTAATTCGGGGAGATGGCGGATGTTAGCCTTACAGCTTGCACCCAGGTTACCCAAGGGCCATCAATAACTCCGTCTCCAACTTTGATTCGTCGTTTGTCCAATGCCCGTATATTTCAATGTATGGAAGGGTTGAATAAAGCCCCCTGCTCGCCAACTCATTTTTCATGTTTTGCCCGGCTTGTTTTATTAAACTATACGGGCCAACGTGCTTATAGTATGCGTATTTTTCGATAGAAATACTTTTGTGGCCGAGCCCCGAGTTATGTTTGGAGGTATCCTCAAGTTCAACACCGGCAAACACACTTTCATTCGCTTCATAAACCCAAATGTTCAGCCCTTTATGCTTTAATCCGTTCTGCTTAACCACCTCCCACATTTTATTCATTAGCTTAAAGGCCCTTCCTGCATAATCTTTATTCACAGCAGTTCCCGAAAAACCGTGAATGTCTATGCTGAAGTTATTGTAAATTTCCACATTCATTTTAGATGAATATCATTTTCAAATCTTCAAATCAACAAATCTTCAAATTAATTCAGCACCGGCTGCACGTTAGTCAAGCTGTATATCTCTGCCATCAGGTCATCGCTTGGGTTTACTTTTAATGATTTTGAAGGCAGCTCAACCAGCATATTCTCGTCCCTGTCTTTTATCATAAAACGCAATGTGCAATTTTTCACAGGGTATTTTTGATTGTTGCTATTGATCACTTCCTGGATATTCACCAGTAACTGGCTGGTAAGCGCGTTCAGCTCCAGGCAAACGGTTAACGATTTGGTGAGCTTATCGCGCATTTCGGATAGCAGGCTCATGCTCAGTATCCGCATGTCCCAGTTATCCTTCTGCCTGAATTTTTCTTCGATGATGCCTTTCAAATGGAGGAAATAACCGTCCATCATCAGGTTGCGGAATTTTACGTAATCTTCGCCAAACAGGGCAAACTCGTACGATTCATTATAATCTTCCAAAATGAAGGTCCCGAAGGGCTTGCCGTTCTTGGTCATTTTGTGCTGAACATTTGATACCAGCCCGCCAACACAAATCTCGCCCCTTTTCCTCAATTGGTTAAAGGCAGCCATAATTTCCTCACCGCCTTCACCCGAGCGGGCCTTTTGCATGTTTTTCAGATCGCTGATATTGGTATTGCAAAACCGCTCCAGTTCAACTTTATAATTATCAAGCGGGTGCCCGGTCAAATACATCCCGATCACATCTTTTTCGTACTTCAACTTTTCGATTAACGGCCATTCTTCAGCTTCGGGCATGGCCGGTTCGGGGATATAGGAATTGACGGCCCCTCCGCCAAACAGCGACGACTGCGAGCTGCTTTGCACATTCTGGTAATCGTTGGCATATTTTATAAGGCGTTCAATGCCTGTTAAAACGCCATTATCCGTTTTGGCAAAAAATCGGGCCCTGTTTAGTCCAAACTCATCAAAGGCGCCGCCGTAAACAAGGTTTTCATAAGCCTTGCGGTTTACGCTGCGGGTATTCGACCGCTGTGCAAAATCATAAACCGATTTATACGGGCCACGTTCCGTGCGTTCCTCGATAATGCTTTCGACAGCTTTTTCTCCAACGCCTTTAACCCCGGTCAGGCCAAAGCGTATCTGCCCTTTTTTGTTCACCGCAAATGCCATGTCCGACTCATTGATATCCGGCCCTAAAACCTGCACACCCATCCTGCGGCATTCTTCCATAAAAAAGGTGATCTTATCCATGCTGTTCTGGTTATTTAAAACCGCAGCCATGTATTCCGACGGATAGTGCGCCTTTAAATAAGCAGTTTGATAAGCCACAAAGGCATAACACGTGGAGTGCGATTTGTTAAATGCATATTGCGCAAATGCCTTCCAGTCGTTCCATATTTTGGTAAGCTTATCTTTCGGGTGCCCTTTTGCTATGGCGCCATCCATAAAGTAAGTTTCCATCTTATTCAGCACTTCTATCTGCTTTTTACCCATGGCCTTGCGCAAAACATCGGCATCGCCTTTGCTGAAACCAGCAAGCTTTTGCGATAAAAGCATCACCTGTTCCTGGTAAACGGTAATACCATAGGTTTCGCCCAGGTATTCTTCCATATCCGCCAGGTCGAAAGTGATCGGCTCCAGCCCGTTTTTACGTTTGATAAAGTTGGGAATGTATTCCATCGGCCCCGGGCGGTACAGGGCATTCATCGCTATCAGGTCTTCAAACTTATCGGGCTTTAGCTCGCGCAGGTACATTTGCATGCCGTCACTTTCAAATTGGAACGTGCCGTTGGTATCGCCTCGCTGGTAAAGCTCAAATGTTTTCTGATCACCGAGCGGGATAGTGTCGATATCAATATCTACATCATGGTTTTGCTTGATGAGCCTTAATGCGTCCTTAAGAATGGTTAAAGTTTTAAGGCCGAGGAAGTCCATCTTTATAACCCCGGCATCCTCGATTACGCGGCCATCGTACTGGGTGACCAGCAGGTCCGAGTCTTTTGCTACCGCGACGGGAACTATATCGGTCAAATCGTATGGCGCAATAATTATACCTGCCGCATGCACCCCTGTATTACGCACCGACCCTTCAAGCTTTTCCGCTTCACGTAAAACCTGTGCTTTAAGGTCGTTGCCGTCCAGTATGTCCCTTAGCTCGGGCACTTGTTTAATAGCTTCATTTAGGGTGATCCCCAGCGTTTCGGGCACCAGTTTTTTTATGGCGTTTACCTCCGACAGCGGCATATCCAGCACCCGGCCTACATCCTGTATGCTGGTACGGGCGGCCATAGAGCCGTAAGTAATGATCTGCGCCACCTGGTTTTTGCCGTATTTGTCAACCACATAATCGATCACCTTCTGGCGCCCGGCATCGTCAAAATCCGTATCAATATCGGGCATCGACTTACGGTCGGGGTTCAGGAATCTTTCGAACAGGAGGTTATATTTTATCGGGTCGATATTGGTAATGCCGATGCAATAAGCAACCACTGAACCAGCCGCAGAACCACGGCCCGGGCCGATGAATACGCCCATATCCCGACCTGCCTTTATAAAGTCGGCCACAATTAAAAAGTAGCCGGCAAAGCCCATGGTCTTTACTGTGAAGAGCTCAAAGTTGATGCGTTCTTCGATCTCGGGGGTAAGGTCGATATAACGCTCCTTTGCTCCCAAAAATGTGAGGTGTTTCAGGTACTCCCACTGATTAAGGGTATCCGCATCCGGCACGCTGTCGCCATGAATTTTAAATGCCTCTGGGATCACAAAGTTGGGCAGCAAAATATCCCGCTTTAGTTTCAGTACCTCAACCTTGTCGACGATCTCATTGGTGTTATCCAACGATTCGGGCAGGTCGTCGAATAGCTTACCCATTTCAGCCTGCGTTTTAAAGTAAAACTGGTCGTTCGGGAAACCGAAGCGGTAACCTTTGCCGCCTTCTTCGTCCGTGGCTATCGGCGTGCTTTGCATATCGCCAGTATTTACGCAAAGTAAAATATCATGCGCATTGGAGTCCTGCTGATCCACGTAATGCGAATCGTTAGAGCAGATCACTTTTACATTATACTTTTTAGCGAATTTTAGCAGTATAGCGTTTACTGTGTTCTGTTCAGGAATATCATGGCGCTGCAGCTCGATATAGTAATCCTCGCCGAAAAGGTCGAGCCACCATTTAAATTCTTCCTCTGCTTCGGCCTCGCCGCTCCTTAAAATCGCTTGCGGCACAGAGGCGCCCAGGCAACAAGTGGTTGCTATTATACCTTTATGGTATTTTAATATCAGCTCTTTATCAATACGCGGCCATTTGCTGTACAGGCCTTCCATATAACCCAAAGAGCAAAGCTTGACCAGGTTTTTGTAGCCCTCGGGGTTTTTAGCCAGCATCAGCTGGTGATACCGTTTGTCTTTATTTTCTTTGGTGAACTGTTTTTTATGACGATCATCCACCACATAAAACTCACAGCCGACGATCGGTTTTATATTGTGCTTCCCCGCCTCGGCCACAAACTTAAACACCCCGAACATATTGCCATGGTCGGTAATTGCCAGGGCCTTCATGCCATCCGCAGCTGCTTTTTTATATAGTTTAGATATATCGGCAGCCCCGTCGAGCAGTGAAAATTGAGTATGTACGTGTAAGTGCGAAAAATCCGGCATGATGTGTTTTATCCCTCCTTAGAAGACATCAAAGTTAACGAATTTCGGATTTCGGATGTTCGATTTCGGATTTAATGTGGAGAAAAAATCAATGGGTTAATAACTACTTGATTTGGGATTGCGGATGTTTGATTTCGGATTTATATAAAAAGCAATGTCGAACGATAGTGAGAAAACTTATGCGCTTTACATTGTCCGCTTGCATTGTCCGTTTTGCATGTCGGATAAGTTTTCTCCCCGTTCCTCGTCGAAATGACATATTTTTTCAAATCCGAAATCGATCCGCTGGTTAGCGGACGAAATCCGAAATCATTTAGCATTCAAATTCGGCAAATCATTGTTCCCTTTCAGGTACCTTTCCAAATACTGGAAGCTTACATCTTCTATCAGCAGATAGCTTTGCCAGTTATAGGCCGCGCCATGCGCTCCCGGCGGGTAAATCCTCAGCTCGGCATCCTTGCCTGCATTGGTTAAGGCCGTTAGCAATTGCATGGTGTTAGCCGGGTGCACGTTATCGTCGCTCATGGAATGGATCAGCAATAAATGGGCTTTCAGGTTGGCGGCGTAGGTCATATCTGAACTTGTTTTATACCCCGCCTCGTTCTCGGGCAGCGGGGCCATATAACGCTCGGTATAGATATCATCATATAGACGCCAGTCGGTAACCGGCGAATTGGCTATGCCTACTTTGAATACGCCCGGATGGGTAAGCAGCGTGTAGGTTGTGCTGTAACCGCCGTAGCTGGTGCCCATAATGGCCATTTTTGAGCCATCCACGAAGGGTATTTTTGCCATGTAATTTGCAGTTTCAACAAAATCGTTGCTTTCCCATTTGCCCAGCTGTTTGTAAACAACCTTCATAAAGGCGCTGCCGTAGTTGGCTATGCCGCGGTTATTAACATCAACTACGATATACCCATTTTGCGCCAGCCATTGCTGCCATATATCGCTCGAAAAACTGTTAAATACATCGTGCGATTCCGGCCCGCCATAAACGGTCATTACCAGGGGGTATTTTTTGTTTGGATCGAAATTAAAAGGCTTGATCATGTAGGCATCCAGGCTAACGCCGTCAGTAGTTTTAAACTTAAAGTATTCAGGCGCCGAGTAGGCGTGTGTTTTTAAAAAGTTGGTAACGCTGCTATTCTCTTCAAGCATTTTTAAAACCTTTGCGTGGTCATCGGTAAGGGCTACATGCAAAGGCGTATTTACATTGCTGTACGAATCGAGATAATATTTTGTATTGGGCGACATGTTGATGTCGTGATAGCCCGGCACGGTTGATAGCTTGGTTTTACCGCTGCCATCAAATTTGATGGAATAAAACTGCTGCTCCAGCCCGCCGTCTTCGGCCGATAAATAGTATATCTTCTTCGATTCGGGATCAATGCCCGATACCTTTATCATATCCCAGTCGCCTTTGGTAACCTGGTTGATGAGTTTTCCATCATAATTATACCGGTAGATATGATAATAGCCCGAGCGGTCGGATACCCAGAAAAACTCCTTCGATTTTTCAGGAAAATAAACCATGTCGTTCACATTGGTATAAAAGTTAAAGATGGCAATCCAGGTGCTGTTCTGTTCTTCCAGCACTACATGGTGCTCGCCGGTCTTTACATTAAAAAAGTAAAGCTTCATGTGGTTTTGGGCACGATTCAGCGTCATCAAAGCCAAAATATCCGGATTGCTTGTCCAGTAAATGCGCGGGATATAAAAATCCCCTGTCTCATCCGGCGTAAGCCACACTTTTTTGCCCGACTCCACATCAACCACGCCGATTTTTACCGAAGGGTTTGGGTCACCAACCTGCGGTATCGGGATATGCACCTGTTCGGGATGCATCCCCTCAAAATTGGTCATCTGGAAGTCAGGCACGGGGCGCTCATCAAATTGCCAGAATGCAATGTACCTGCTGTCCTTCGACCAGTTCCATGCCTGGGCCTGGCCAAATTCTTCTTCATAAACCCAGTCGTAATGGCCGTTAAAGGTGCCGTTCTCGCTGGTCGAATCACTGGTTAGCTGCTGCTCTTTACCGCTGCCAAAATTGTAAACAAACATGTTGCCCCCGCGCTCCATGCCTACCCTGGTACCATCGGGCGACAGCTCTGCGGTACGGGCATCCTTTGCGGCCTGCTTCAGTTGTTTGCTGGTAACATCGTAGTCAAAGTAGTCGGAAATTGCCGAGCGGCGGAAAATGTGCCGCGTATTGGTTTTAAAAACCAGGTGCTTCGAGTCATGCGACCACTGGAACGATTCGTACTCAAAGGGCTTGTCGCTGCCGGGGAAGGTAATGCCTTTGGCGGTAAATATAAGCTCATCCTGCAATGTTTTAGGGTCCATCGAGCGGATCTCATCATTGCTGGTGTATGAGTATTTGTTACCTTCATTGGTCCAGTTTACGCTCTGGGGGCCGGGATTACCGTAAAGGGCGCCGCCAGATTGCAATGCCTGCGTAAGGCTGGTATATTGCTGTTTGGTTTGCGCCTTAAGGCTATAGGTGAGCAGGCAGCATACTACGAGTGTGCAAATAGCTTTACCACTCACAAATTGATATTTCATAAAAAATAATTGGTTTTATTATTCGCTAAAACTAACAGAATTACTTTATATGAACAAGGGGTGTTTTAGCGTGGAAGCAGTGAGCCGGGAAGGTGGGAGCGAAGCAAAACGTGCTTCCGGCGGGTCGACTGCCGGTATCCCGCGCCCATACCTTTACGCAGAGGTTATTTTACCGCTGCCCATAGCAAGCCCTTGCAAGCGCAAAACGAGGGCTGAAATAAGCGGCAAGCGCTCGCACTCACGGTCACTTCACCATAGCACACGCGAAAAAAAATGCGTGAACGACTGAAAATCAATCTATTGGGTTTTTACGTTTTGAAAAATTGGAAAATTGTGAACAGAAATGAAACCGCGATGAATTGCCCGCGGTTTTGAAAATGTGCCCTCATAATGGTAAAACGCGAGCAATGCAATCATTTGAACGGCCAGAATTTATTATGTTTGGAAAGCAAAGCCAATCATGTCATTAAAAAATGAATTTAAAACGCTACAATTATTCTGTGAGTAATGATTTTCAGCGGTATTCATTTTATAGTATAGGGCCAAAAGGTAAAATAAAAAAAACCGTAACATATACAAAAATTCAGGAGGGGCCGGTTATTTACAATTTAGCTTTCGGAGACGAAGATCCTGTTACAGGCCGGATCAATGATAATATCATAAGCAACAACGAAGACCGGGATATTGTCCTTGCAACGGTAGCCAACACCATACATGCATTTATAGGCTATTATGGAAATCATTTTATATTTGCTAAAGGAAGTACACCTTCGCGAACGAGGTTATACCAAATGAGTATTGCGAGGCTGATGGACGAAATTAGCATGGATTTCAATGTGTTTGGAATTATCGCAAACGACGTATCTGCATTCAAAAGGAATGTCAATTATGATGCATTCTTGATAAAGAAAAAATAAACCGGTATATTTGATATGATAATGAAAGGAGTTATTATGCCAGCAGTTAAGAAAGTCGCAGAAAAAGGTAGTAGCAATGGTGTTATAAGTGAAAAAGTTAAAGACCATCAAAATGATCCGTTCGTTTTAAAACAAGTTGCAGCCGCCAAAGAGTTTTTGAACAGGCCCGGCATGCAGGAGCAACTAAAAAAATTGGCAAAACAATATGAAGAAAAGCCTGATTGATTCAGGCTTTTCCTTTTCTTAGAAGTATAAGCAGCTCTTAAACATGTCGTCAGAAATACAAACTTCGTATAGGATGTTAGGAGAAATAATGAGTATACTCGATTTAGATAATGAAAGGAATCATTATGTCCACAGTCAGGAAAACATCGGTTAAAGAAAAAGAAGATAATATTATTGTAAGCGATAAGGTTAGAAGTCACGCTAATGATCCTTTCTTTGTAAAAAAAGTGGAGGAAGCAAAAGAGTTTTTGCGCAAACACCCCTTACCAGACCATTTGAAAAAATAAAACAGCAATTTAAATAATTGAAAGGCCGGAATTTTTTTCGGCCTTTTTTGTTGCCCGCGTTCGGGACAGGCGGGATAAATACTATATTTATCTTTAAGCCCGTCATTAAAATATGCATAAACTCTTAGAATTTTTCAGCAAAGCGGCCGTATTCATTGTCGCGGGCTTGTTTATGAGTTGCAATAATATTACAGGCGGTGAAAGAAGTCGGGTAATTCAATTTGAGTACCAGGGGTACGGCGATACAACCTGTACTATTTTATACGGTAAAGTGTTTGAGATAAAGAAAACAGATCATATAAACGACACTATCGAGATACCGGATGCCGAAATCAAAGCTGAACAGAACGGCAAGGTTGTTAAAACTGATACAACAGGATCATTTTCAATGGGACTTGAAAAAGGTACATTTACCCTAACCATAGCTAAACCAGGTTATCAAACATTAAAGATGACCAACTACATTTCCGATCCTGACAGAGTTTCCAATACCTCTGTTGTATTAGTTAAGGGGTCAGGCATTGATCACTTTGAAATTCCTTCGCCAGCCCGATAGGCGTGGTAATCTGAAGGTGAAGACTTTGGGGAGTTGGATGCCTAATGCGGGTCACAGACCGGGAAGGGGGCGGCAACGGGGGGTACTAAAAAAACGCAGCTAAAGTCCCCGCGCATGCAATTAACCACCACACGCCCGGTTCCTTTGTTAGCTGAATTTACCCATGCATGTCAAACCGTTCGCCGCCGGTCAGCACCTTATATGGCTGATGTATTTTTTCTGCCTCGCGCACAAATTCATTCACATCGGCGGTATTGAAATGAAACATATCATAATGGCAGGGGATTGCACAACCAGCGGCAATGGCTTTAGCTAATGCCGCGGCTTCGGCGCTGTCGAGGTTACCGGCCACTTTTCTTTCGGGCTTGTTCCCGTTGATGGGCAATAGCGCAAGGTCGATATGAAAAGGCTTCAGCAGGTGCACCAGGTCGTCGAACCATAAAGTGTCGCCGCTGTGGTAAATATTGTATTTGCCAAAAGAGATCACATAGCCCATGTATTTGCATTGCCCCTGCTCATCGCGCTCAATTTCGTTATGTTTGGCCGGGATGCCATGAAAGGTAAAGCCATCCACCGTAACTGCATTGCCGTCATTCAAACCCAGCGGAAAATCTGTTTTGCATTTTACCCTTTCGGCAACAAAAGCCCGGTTAGCTTCGGGTATGATAAAAGTAATGCCGGGGTTATTTTGGAGGATGGGAATAATGGTTTCGGCGTCGAGGTGGTCTGTGTGATTATGACTGGAGCTGATGACGGAAATATTTCTCAATAACCGCGGGTCCGACACCAGTTCACTCATGCGGGTATGCGGCTTATCGGTAGTCGCGTATTTTTTGGTCAATGAATCAGAAAGATAGGGGTCGATCAATATTCTTTTACCCTTACATTGCAGCAGGTAGCCGCTCTGGCCAAGCCACCATAAACGAAATCCGCCGCTATCCTGCAAAAATGAATCCATTTCGGCAATAAGCGCTGCTCCCTTTTTTGCGGCTTTAATGAGTTCCATTATAATGCGGCCCTTACTTTTTTTGCACCTGCCACCATATTGATCAATTTTTGGCGCGAGGCCCAGCGGGCAGTCTGGCTCAATCCGCAGTCAGGCGCTACCGAAAGCTTTTCGGCAGGTATATATTTCAGGCAGCGGTTAATCCGTTCAACAACATCCTCAACCGTTTCGACATAATAATTTTTTACATCGATGATGCCCACTGCTACATTCATTTTTTCGGCAAAAGGCTGCAGCAATTCTATCTCCGCAAATTCCCTGTTCGCCATTTCAATGTGGATCTCATTCACATCCAGCTCAAGGAAATCAGGAAGCATCGGCTTCAGGCTGCGATAACCAACCGGGCGGCCTTTGAAGTTTCCGAAACATAAATGCGTGCTCAGGTTGCATTTACCAACAACAGGTTTTACCGTACGATTAAAAATATCAACAAACCGTTTGGTATCCTCCTTATAGGCATAACAGCTCATCGATGGTTCATCAACGGTAATCTCGGTACACCCGGCTTCCACTACCGCCTCCAGCTCGCGCCGTATAATGGGCAGCAATGCCTCGGTGATGGCATAGCGGTCCTTGTATTGCGCGTTGGGCAGCAGCCTGCCGCTTAACGTATAAGGGCCGGGAATGCTTACTTTTAATACCGGGCCCTTCGGCGCCAGTTTTTTTAGCCGTTCAAACTCCTTAACAGCGCCCAGGCCGTTAGGGGCCGCCAACTCACCGGTTATATTATTTTTTCCGCGCTGATCATGTGCCGGGGGGCCAAACTTTCGCGTTTCGGTATCATTATTTTCAATTCCACTGATATACCCATAAAAGGATAAGTTAAAATCCAGCCGGGTTTGTTCGCCATCGGTTATAACGTCGAGTCCGGCGGCGCATTGGTCGTGGATAGCTGCGATAACGGCATCTTCAATCATCTCTTCAATATCGGCCCTGCCAAATTTATCCAGGTTTTGCGAGGCGAAATCGAGCCATCCCGGAAAAGGATAACTGCCAACAACGGTTGTGCGAATGGGGTGGTGATTCATGTTTTATATCTGTGTTATTTGAATATTGGTATTCTCCGGAATAAACTTTTCTGTAAATTGCGGGCATAAAGCGGGAAGCTAAGGTCATAAACTTGCGGAGTGTTTCCAAATTTATTTGCTTTAAAAGGAGGCGAAGCGAAGGGATGCAAGAAAATCAGGAAAATATGTTCCGTCCATACCCCAAATGAAAAAAGCCTTTAGACTTACGACTAAAGACTTTTTGACTTTCCTTGTACGGGAGCAGGACTCGATCCGCTAGCCAGCGGATTTGAGCCCGAGGAGCTACCAATTACTCCAAAATAAAAAGTCTTTAGACTACGACTAAAGACTTTTTGAATTTCCTTGTAGCGGGAGCAGGACTCGAACCTACGACCTTCGGGTTATGAGCCCGACGAGCTACCAACTGCTCCATCCCGCACTATTTTTTATTCTTGATTCCACCGATTTCTTTTTGATTTCACAGATCAAAATCTGTTTAATCTTTTCCCAATCGGTGAAATCCTTATTTTTAATTGGGACTGCAAAGATATAATTCGTTTCTTTGCAGTCCAAATTATATTTTGTTTATTTTTCTATGGCGCATAAGGCCGGTTTTGTGAGTATTATTGGTAAGCCCAACGCGGGTAAATCAACCCTGATGAATGCGCTGGTGGGCGAACGGATGTCTATCATCACCCCAAAAGCGCAAACCACGCGCCACCGGATACTGGGTATTGTGAACGATGAAGACTACCAGATCGTATTTTCGGATACGCCCGGCATCATCAAGCCGCACTATGCACTGCACGAAAGCATGATGCACCAGGTGGAGGGTTCGATAGTAGATGCCGACCTTATTTTATTGGTGACCGATATTTACGAGGAGTATGATGAGGCCGACGTATTAAAAAAGCTGGAGGGCTCGCTGGCGCCGCTGGCTGTGCTGATTAACAAAGTGGACCTCTCCGACGAGGAAACGGTAAAAGCCAAAATTGAATACTGGCAGCAAAAGCTGAATCCAAAAGCGATTTTTGCTATCTCGGCCTTAAAAGATTACAATGTGCTTGCGGTGATGAATTTTGTAATTGAGCACCTGCCCGAGCATCCCGCGTATTACGAAAAAGATGCACTCACCGACCGCAACGACCGCTTTTTTGCTTCGGAAATGATAAGGGCGCAGGTGTTTAAACAATACAAAAAAGAGATACCTTATAGCACCGAAGTAATTATAACTGCTTTTGCGGAGGGCGAAAAGCTATACCGCATCAGCGCAGAAATTATTGTGGAGCGAGAATCGCAGAAAAATATCATTATTGGCAAGGGCGGCGAAATGCTGAAAATAGTAGGCACCTATGCCCGCAGGGATATGGAAGATTTTTTTCAGCGAAAAATATTCCTGGAGATGTTTGTAAAAGTGATCCCCGACTGGCGCAGCAAGAAAAATTACCTGAAAAAGTTTGGGTACGAATGAGATTTGAGATATTAGATGAGAGATTTGAGATAAAAAAATAAGTGCTCAAAATCCATTAAAATGTCTCCTAAATAAGTTTAGATGTGTATGTAAGATTTGACAAATAACTTTTTGTCTCACATCTCACATCTCACATCTCATATCTAAAAACCATGAGCAACATAGTAGCCATAGTGGGCAGGCCCAACGTAGGCAAATCAACTTTATATAACCGTTTGACCGAAAGCCGCAAGGCTATTGTGGATGATGTGAGCGGGGTTACGCGCGACAGGCATTACGGCGTATCTGAGTGGGTGGGCCGGCAGTTTACGGTAATCGATACCGGCGGGTACGTGGCCAATTCTGAGGATGTATTTGAAGCCGCCATACGCGAACAGGTGATCATTGCCATCGAGGAGGCCACTGTTATTTTGTTTGTGGTTGACGTAACTACCGGCATAACCGACCTCGACGATGAAATTGCCAACCTGCTGCGTAAAGGCAAAAAGCCGGTTTTTGTAGTGGTAAACAAGATGGACAATACATCGCTGTTAGCCGATTCGATGGTTTTTTACAGCCTGGGGCTGGGCGAATTGTATAACGTATCGTCAATGACGGGCTCGGGCACCGGTGAATTGCTGGACGAAGTGGTAAAGCATTTTGACGATGAGCCGATGGAAGAAAACACCTTGCCAAAATATGCCATCGTAGGTCGGCCGAATGTCGGCAAATCATCCATCATAAACTCACTCATCGGTAAAGAGCGTAATATTGTGACGCCTATTGCCGGCACCACGCGCGATTCCATCCACATCCATTACAACCAGTACGGGCATAATTTCATGCTGATAGATACGGCCGGTCTGCGCAAAAAAACCAAGGTAAAGGAAAACATCGAGTTTTATTCCGTTATGCGCACCATAAAGGCGCTGGAGGAGGCGGACGTAGTGATCCTGATGATTAATGCTGTTGAAGGCATCGAATCGCAGGACATCAATATTTTCCACCTGGCCGAGAAGAATAAAAAGGGTATAGTCATCGTAGTCAACAAGTGGGACCTTATCGAAAAAAATAACAAGACCATCAAGGTTTTTGAAGAGCAGATCAGGGATAAAATAGCGCCTTTTACCGATGTGCCCATTGTTTTCACTTCCGTCACCGAAAAACAAAGGGTTTTAAAAGTGATTGATGTTGCCAACGCCGTTTACCAAAACAAGGTACGGAAAATTCCAACCTCGAAACTGAACGAGGTAATGCTGCCCATCATTGAAAACTACCCTCCCCCATCTATCAAGGGTAAATATGTCAAAATAAAATACGTCACTCAAATCGCTGGGGCGTCGCCCATGTTTGCCTTCTTTTGCAACCTGCCGCAGTACGTGAAGGAGCCTTATTACCGCTTCATCGAAAATAAATTAAGAGAAAATTTCGAGTTTTCGGGCGCACCCATACAGGTTTGGTTCAGGCAGAAATGATTTCGGATTTCGTCCTGCACGTGCGCATGGGCGTCAACCTAAGGAGTTTTATATCGAACACCGATCCGGTAGCCAGCGGACGAATAATAAAGTAAAAAGACCGGAATTCAATAGTCAATTTCTTCCTTGTCCCCTTAGGTTCATGGTTATGCGGTCGAATCGGAGTACAATAAAGGCCCTTTTTTTACCGGGACTTTTCCTCTTTTTTTGCCCGTAACCGCATCCCGAAGCAGGTGTAGCATGCTACACATAAAATCCCATGCTACACCTGATACACCATTGATAATCAGCTGTTTAACACTGACAAAAATTTGACAGTGACACAATCATGTCACCATTTAGGTCCCTTTTTGAGCTTGGACGCTACACCACTAAAAGAGTATTTTTAACAATTCCTGGCAAAGCAGTGTAACCGTATTTCTTATTTCCATGCGATAGATTTATCCCCCACTAATCGAACATCCGAAACGCCGAAAGCTTCTTGAACACCATTAAAAATAAACAACAGTGAAAAATCCGAAATCAGTCTATCGCTTCCACAGCCTTCTTCAATGTAATATCGTCGCTGTTAAGCACCTGGTAGTAGGCGTCGTCGCCGAATTTAAGGCGCGCGGCAAATGCCTTTACAAGTTTTTTTATGACAGGCTTTGAAGCAGCCAGCTCATGTGCATCCATTCCCCTTACGGTTTCCGAGGCGTACAAAATAAAGTTGTCGAGTTCATTGTCGCCAACGGAATACTGTTTTATAAAGGTATCAGCTGACGTGAACTTCTTTAGCGTAGGCAGCAACCTGTCGATAACATAAGCTGTAAAAAGCTGGCGGTCGTCAAGTTCCTGTATCAAAACGCTGTATTGGGCGCTATCGGCAGGCACAAAAATATCGGGCATAATGCCGCCCCCGCTAAAAACTTTGCGGCCGCTCAGCGTACGGTAAGGCGACTGCCGTTTAAAAATGCTATCGTCATAATTGCTTTGTGCCGAAAACAGCTGGCCTCTCCGCATCCGTTCGGCTATTTCGTTATGGTAATTATCGATGCCGGCCTTATATGATTTTTGTATGGAGCGTCCGGACGGGGTATAGTATCTTGCCACGGTTAAATTAATGGCCGAGCCATCGCCGAAAGGAAATTGCTGTTGTACCAGCCCCTTGCCGAATGAGCGCCGGCCAACGATAACCGCCCGGTCGAGGTCCTGCAGCGCCCCGGCGAGAATTTCGCTTGCCGAAGCGGAATATTCATCTATCAGCAGGGCCATTTTCCCCTCCTTAAATTCCCCCGAATCGGTCGCGAAATAGTCCCTGCGTTCCTCATGCGAGCCCTTGGTATAAACGATCAGCCTACCCTTTTTCAGAAACTCGTCGGCAAGCGAAGTTGCAGCCGTAAGGTAACCGCCACCGTTATCCCTGATGTCAAGCACCAGCTTTTTCATGCCTTTGGATTTAAGCTTTCTTAAGGCCGCCCGAAAATCGGCATCGGTAGTAAGGGCAAACTTGCTGATTTTGATATATCCAACATCGGGCGTCGCCATATAAGCGGCGTCAAGGCTGCTCAGGTCAACGTGCCCGCGTTTTATGGTGATCGATTTTAACGACCGGCCTTCAGGCGCCAGTACGGCAAGTAAAATTTGCGAGTCCGCATCGCCCCTGAAGATTTTGTCTACGCCATCACTCGTCAGATGCGTACCCGAAAATTTTTGCCGGTTAACGTCAATGATCTTATCGCCGGCGCCCAGGCCCGCCATTTGGGCCGGTCCGCCGGGGTAAACCTGTGTAACATAAAGCGTGTCGCGCAGCAATTGGTATTCGAGGCCAATGCCGTCAAAGCCCCCGTCTAAATTTTCATTTATTGTACGGGCGCGCTGGGGCGGTAAATAAAGCGAATGGGGATCGAGATTTTGCAGCAGGTTATTCACCGCAACGCCTTCCAGGCTGTCGGAATTTACGGAATCAACGTAGTTATTCTTTACAAAGTCTAAAACCTTGGTTATTTTATCATGGCTGCCAAGCGAAAAGCCAAAACTGCGTGAAATGAAATTACTGTCACTGAGGTACAAACCAATCGTTATCCCCATCACCAGCAACATTACCGACCTGAAAATTATTCCTGCTCCCTTTTTCATATTACCTGCTAACGCAAAAATATAAAATTATTATTTAGATATGAGATGTGAGACATGAGATTTGAGATTTTTTTTAAGTCGGGAAAGTCAGGAAAGTTCGAAGAAGAAATGCTGTTGGACTTTAAATTTCAAGAGTTTTTGGCCGGGAATAGTTGAAAACAATTGAAGCTTCTTTCGGCCTTTTCCGACTTTCGGACTACAAATCTCGCATCTCATGTCTCACATCTCATATCTAAATCTAAACTTTTTTACCGAATTTTGCTAAAAATTTATCAGCCTTAAATGGAAAGGACAACCGAAAAGGACTCGAATTATAATAACCTGGAACAAATGCCGGTAAGGCAGATCCTTGAAAGTATAAACAGGGAGGACCAGACAGTTCCTTTAGCCGTGGCTAAAGCTTTACCGCAAATAGAGGCCCTTGCTACCGTTACGGCAGCAAAGATGAGAAACGGGGGGCGGCTTTTTTATATCGGCGCAGGCACCAGCGGCCGTTTGGGCGTAGTGGACGCGTCGGAGTGCCCGCCTACCTTTGGCGTTCCTTTTGATATGGTTGTAGGTATAATTGCCGGCGGCGACGGCGCCATTCGCGAAGCGGTTGAGTTTGCCGAAGATGATGCGGAGCAAGCCTGGATCGACCTGTCGGCATATCATATTAATGATAAGGATGTGCTGGTGGGCATTGCAGCATCGGGTACAACGCCGTATGTGGCCGGCGGTTTAAAAAAGGCAAATGAAAACAATGTTACCACAGGCTGCATCGTTTGTAACAGCGGCAGCCCGGTTGCGGCCGAAGCAAAATACCCGGTTGAGGTAATTACCGGGCCCGAATTTTTGACGGGATCGACGCGTATGAAGGCCGGCACCGCCCAAAAGCTGGTGTTAAATATGCTGAGCACCAGCGTGATGATACAGCTGGGCCGGGTAAAAGGCAACAAAATGGTGGATATGCAATTATCCAACAATAAACTGGTTGACCGTGGAACACACATGATAATGAAAGAAACCGGATTGAACGAACAAACCGCAGCAACCTTGCTGAAAAAATATGGGAGCGTCAGAAAAGCGGTTGAAGCGCATACCGGGAGCAATTGATGTGCGGATGTGCGGGATGTGCATATGTGCGGATGAGAAGAGAAATGTAAAAATAGATGAATTACCATGTGCGTGGTTTTAAGGTGCATGACAGTGCAAATTGGGATTCAATAATCTGCACATCTGCACATTCGCACATTTGAAATTAGAATAATGCACGAAATAGAACCATATTATAAGTGGAGGGATGACTATATAGCATCAGAGGATGAATATTCGCCTTTTTATGCTACGGAGTACAGCGAGTTTGAGTTTGACAAACAGGTTTACAATTACTTGCTGCACCCGCAATGGGATTCGTTCGGCTCAAATACATTGTACCTGAAGGTATTATTTGTAGATTATGACCGTTCTTATGCTATTATAGAATTTATAGGGGAATGGAACGATGCCATTAATAACGACATTATGTTGCTGAAGCGCGAGCTGCTGGATCTGATGGTAGATAATGGCATTAACCATTTTATTTTGATTGGCGAGAACGTCCTCAATTTTCATTCGTCCGATGACTGTTATTATGAAGAGTGGTTCCAGGATGTGGAAGATGGCTGGATAGCCGGCATAAATTTCAGGGAGCACGTAATAGACGAGTTTAAACGAAGCAACATCGATTACTACATTAACTTCGGCGGCGTCCTCGACGACCTTGGCTGGCGTGCCTTAAAGCCCCTGCAGGTATTTAAAAAAGTTGAGGAGCAACTGATCAGGAGGCTGAGTTAGAGAAAGTTCGAAAGAAAGAGTGAAAATGTCCTCCTGTTTTCAACCTAACTTTCTTACCTTGTAAAAAGTAAAATACTTTATATTTGCATAATGATGAAAAGGCAAGTCAATATCGCTGATGTATTTTCAAAACACTTGTTTTGGGATGTCGATATGTCACTTCTTGACATAGAGAAGGATCGGGACCTTATTATCCCACGCGCGCTTTATACCACTTCGACTGAAACTTTTCCGTCTGATATTGTAAAATTGGAAGCGCTTTACAGTAAAGCAACTATTTTGAGGGAATTAAAAACTACCCGGGAAAAAATCAGCAATAATATCTGCAGATTAATTGCCAGACGTTATCATGCGAAAACATTTTTAAGGTGGCATAAATGAAGGCAGTATCTGCAATCCTGTTGACTACGATTCTGGAGTTACAGCGATTGCCATCCTTAACGGAGAGCACGCTCGGCGGAGGTACGAACCTTGCTATTCGTTATGGACACAGAGAATCTCATGATATTGATCTTTTCTTTCCGGGAATTATCGGCAAAACGGGCTACGAAGTTATATTAAAAGAAATATCTGATCTCTATAAGGATAAACCGTTTCTTGCTGAATATCCCTGCGATGAAGATGATCAATTTCTGTTTCAGCGTATTATTATTAAAAAGCGCAATACTCCGGTGAAAATTGAAATCCTGCAAAATTTTCATACATATGATGAGCCTGAATTTATTCAAGGCATCAGGTTAATGAGCGAGCAGGATATTGCACTTTTGAAATTGATTACAGCCTGTAACCGGGCTAACGACAAGGATATCTACGACCTGGACTACCTAACAGATCATCTGCCCCTGGGCTTTCTCATGATACAACTCAAAGAGAAACAGGTGAAATTTGCGGCGCTTCAACACCAAAATATTTTTGACCTTGATGGCACAAAATCGCCGGTCGATAATCCTGAGTTACTTTTAAAGTTTGAAAATCCGGTTAAATCCGAGCGTTCAAGACCAGGCCATTCCAATCCAAGAATTGATCACCTAAATGAAAGTAAGAATTGGGCATTGGCAAGATCAAGCTGGCGACGAAAAGTTCGCGCTTATTTTAGTGAAATCGGCAGAGATTTTCCTGAAGCTATCGATTATTCAAATGATAATGTTGATGGGGTGTAAAGTTGAGACCGATGTGGGTCCGCGTGATGCCGGACGTTCTGAATTCTTAAACTTTTTCTCATCCCTATATCTAAAGTCTCAAATCTATACGTAAATTTGCATACTAATTTTTAAACAAAAATGGAAAACAACAAACCCGATTACGTTTATGACAACGTGATCCAAATAAACGAAGTCGATTCGACCCGTAAATTTTTAGCAAATGTATTTTTATGGATGTTTGCGGCACTGGCAATTTCTGCGCTGGGCGCATACCTGTTTGCTAACACTCCGGCATTGCTGCAGCTAATGGTTGACTCAAGTACACACCAGTTATCAGGCCTGGCTTACATAGCAATGTTCTCGCCCCTGGCGTTCGTGCTTTTAATAAGCTTCGGCCTTAACCGCATTTCGTACCCCGTACTTTCTCTGTTGTTTATTGCATATGCCGCAGTAACCGGAATTAGTTTCAGCTTTATATTATTGGCTTTTACTGCATCATCGGTACTGGGCGTATTTTTAACAACTTCTGTTGTATTTGGAGTTATGGCGATCGCAGGCTATACTACCAAAACCGATCTTACCAAATTCGGTTCAATTTTGATCATGTTCCTGGTTGGTATCATCGTCGCATCTATTGTTAACTGGTTTTTACATAGCACAGGCCTTGATATGCTTATCAGCTATATCGGTGTGGCCGTGTTTGTAGGTTTGACCGCGTACGATGTTCAAAAATTAAAGAACATTGCCGCCGGTGTAACTTATGGCGATGCAACAGCCTCAAAAATGGCGCTGATGGGCGGCTTAACGCTTTATCTCGACTTTATTAACCTGTTTCTTTTCCTGCTGCGCATTTTCGGCAGAAGAAGATAAAAAAATACCCGGATTATAAAAGCCGTCTCCAAAATATGAGGACGGCTTTTTTATTTGAAAGTCACAAAAACGCTTCGGTGACAAACACCGGCGGAGGTTCTTGCAGGGCGCAAATTAAATTATTGCCGCCCATGCACGAAACGCTCCTATGGAACGTTAGGTGACTTTTCTTTATATTCTACCAACCAAACATCCCTAAGGGATGTAAAAATGGGCTAAAGATTCGTCCCATCGGGACGTTTGGTTGGTAGAAAAAATAAAAATGGGTATTGCGTTCCGTTAGGAACGCCTGATAACGAAGCGATAATTTGATTTGCACCTTCTTGCATATTAATTGTTTAATATGCATATTTGTAACGCTTATAGAGAAAGACGGAGGGATTAGACCCTGCGAAGTCTTGGCAACCTGTGCTTACAAGGTGCCAAATTCTACTCGGCAGCCAATTCGGTCGCCGGGAAAGATAAGCGAAAGTCACAATACAACCGACTTTTCGAAATAAGCTTTATTTTTTGATTGCACCGATTAAAATGGGATTAGACCGATTAAAAGAAGATTGCACCGATTGTTTTGATTTTGCAAATAAATTTGGAATGGCAGAATAAAAGTCGGTAAAATCATCAAACCAAAATCAGTGAAATCACAAAACCAAAATCGGTGAAATCAAAAACCAAAATCGGTGTAATCATCAACAAAAATCGGTGAAATCAAAAAAATGGATATTAGAAAAGAACTGGAAAAACACATTCTTGTAATCGACGGGGCGATGGGTACCATGATACAGCGGTACCAGTTAACTGAAGATGATTTTCGTGGCGAACGCTTTCGCGATCATGCCTCTGATCTGAAAGGTAATAACGACCTGCTGAATATCACGCGCCCTGATGTGATCAAAGCGATACATAAAGAATATCTTGATGCCGGCGCAGATATCATCGAAACCAATACGTTCAGCACCCAGCGGATATCTCTGGCGGATTACCATCTCGAGCACCTTGCCTACGAGCTGAGCTATGAGGGTGCACGCATAGCACGCGAGGTAGTTGACCAGTACAATAAAACCACTCCCGGCCGGCCCCGCTTTGTCGCCGGCGCTATCGGCCCCACAAACAGGACTGCTTCATTGTCGCCTGACGTGAACGACCCGGGCTACCGTGCCGTTACCTTTGACGACCTTGCCGAAGCTTATTACGAGCAGGTACGCGGCCTTGTCGACGGCGGTGCAGATGTACTGCTCATCGAAACGATATTTGATACATTAAACGCCAAAGCAGCCTTATTTGCCATAAATCGCTACAAAAACGAATGCCAGGAACAGGGCAAAGACTTCGCCCCCTTCAGGGGGTCGGGGGGCGTTATGATCTCCGGCACCATTACCGATGCTTCCGGCCGTACGCTTTCCGGGCAAACGGTCGAAGCGTTCTGGAGTTCGGTGCGCCATGCCAATTTATTGTCTGTAGGACTGAACTGCGCACTGGGTGCTAAAGAAATGCGCCCTCACATTGAGGAGCTTTCTCAAAAGGCTGACGTATTTATATCTGCATACCCCAATGCCGGCCTGCCGAACGAGTTTGGCCAGTACGATGAAACCGCGCATGAAACTGCCCACCTGGTTGACGAATTTATGAAAGCCGGGTTGGTAAATATTGTTGGCGGCTGCTGCGGCACCACGCCCGAGCATATCAAATGTATTGCCGAAAAAGCGGCTAAATATCCGCCACGCATAAAACCGGTGGTGGAACCTTACCTGCGCCTGAGTGGATTGGAAGCTGTTACGCTTACGCCCGAAACTAACTTTGTGAACATCGGCGAACGTACCAATATAACCGGCTCGCCGAAATTTTCGAAACTGATATTGGCCGAAGACTACGAGGCAGCACTGGCAATTGCCCGCCAGCAAGTTGAGGGCGGCGCCCAGGTGATCGACATCAATATGGATGAAGGCATGATCGATTCGGAAGCGGTGATGGTTAAGTTTTTGAACCTGGTTGCTTCCGAGCCTGATATTGCCAAACTGCCCATCATGATCGACTCGTCCAAATGGACGGTTATTGAGGCGGGGTTAAAATGTTTGCAGGGGAAAGGGATAGTTAACTCTATTTCGCTGAAAGAAGGCGAGGAAAAATTTAGGGAACAAGCCCGCAAAATTTTAAGCTATGGCGCCGCAACGGTAGTAATGGCCTTTGACGAAACCGGCCAGGCCGATTCGCTGGCCCGCCGCACGGAGATATGCAAACGCTCGTACGATATACTGGTGAATGAAGTTGGCTTCCCGCCGCAGGATATAATTTTCGACCCGAATATTTTAACCGTTGCAACCGGGCTTGAAGAGCACAATAATTACGCAGTTGATTTTATCGGGGCAACCAGATGGATAAAAGCAAACCTGCCTTATGCCAAAGTAAGCGGCGGGGTAAGTAATATTTCGTTCTCGTTCCGTGGCAATAACGTTGTCCGCGAGGCCATGCACTCAGCATTTTTATACCATGCTATCAAGGCTGGTATGGATATGGGTATTGTAAACGCCGGTATGCTGGAAGTTTACGAGGAAATACCGAAGGACCTGCTCGAACTGGTGGAAGATGTACTGCTCAACCGCCGGGAAGATGCAACAGAACGTTTGGTTGAGTTTGCCGATACCATAAAATCAAAAGGAAAAGAGGTTGTACGTGACGAGGAATGGCGCAAAGGCCCCGTTGCCGAACGCTTGTCGCATGCACTTGTAAAAGGCATTATTGAATACCTTGACGATGATGTGGAAGAAGCCAGGCTGGCCTACGATAAGCCATTAGAGGTGATAGAAGGCCCGCTGATGGATGGCATGAACGTGGTGGGCGACCTGTTTGGCTCGGGCAAGATGTTTTTGCCGCAGGTGGTAAAATCGGCCCGCGTGATGAAAAAAGCGGTGGCCTATTTATTGCCGTTTATTGAACTGGAAAAACAAAGGGTTATCGACGCCGGGGAGGACTCGAGCGGAAGCCGGGCCAATGCAGGTAAGGTTTTAATGGCGACGGTGAAAGGCGACGTGCACGACATCGGAAAAAATATCGTTGGCGTGGTTTTAGCCTGCAACAACTTCGAGGTGATCGACCTTGGGGTAATGGTGCCTGCGCAGCGGATAATTGAAGAAGCCAAAAAACAAAATGTAGATATCATCGGCCTCAGCGGTTTGATTACGCCTTCGCTTGATGAAATGGTCCATTTCGCCAAAGAAATGGAGCGCGAAGGCTTTACCATTCCCCTGATCATAGGCGGAGCCACAACTTCGCGTATCCACGCCGCGGTAAAGGTTGATCCGCATTACTCCGGGCCGGCCATACACGTGCTGGATGCTTCGCGCAGCGTAACGGTTTGCAGCAGCCTGATGAACCGGGACCAACGGGAGCCATATGTAAAAGGGATAAAAGAAGAATACGCGAAAGCCCGCGAGGCACACCTGAACAAACGCTCTGACAAACGTTTTGTAAGTATTGATGATGCAAGGAACTTTAAGTGCCAGATCAACCTGAACGGTTCTATCGCACCAAAACCTACTTTTACAGGCACAAAAGTTTTTGAGGCATTTCCGCTGGAAGAACTGGTACCTTATATCGACTGGACGCCGTTTTTCCATACCTGGGAACTGCGTGGCAGCTATCCGAAAATATTTGAAGATAAATATGTCGGCGTTGAAGCCAAAAAACTATATGACGATGCCCGCGCATTATTAAAGAAAATAGTGGATGAGAAATTATTGCAGGCAAACGGGGTGATCGGTTTCTGGCCGGCAAATAGCGTTGGCGATGATATCGAGGTTTATACCGACGATACCCGCAAAACGCTGCTTACGCGCATACACACATTACGCCAGCAAGCCGAGAAAGTTAAAGGCGAGCCTTATTATGCTTTATCGGATTTTATCGCACCAAAAGACAGCGGTATTCCCGATTACTGGGGAGGCTTTGCAGTTACTGCCGGCATTGGCTGCGACGAGCTGGTGGCGGCATTTGAAAAGGATCATGACGATTATAACAGCATTATGGCCAAAGCCCTTGCCGACCGTCTTGCCGAAGCATTTGCCGAAAAGATGCACGAGCTTGTACGTAAAGAGTACTGGGGCTATTCAAGAGGCGAGCAATTGGGAACGGATGAACTGATTAAGGAAGAATACCAGGGAATACGCCCGGCGCCGGGCTATCCCGCCTGTCCCGACCATACCGAAAAAACAACGCTTTTTGAATTGTTAAAGGCAGAAGATAATGCCAAAATGCACCTCACTGAAAGCCTTGCCATGACACCGGCGGCATCCGTAAGCGGGTTTTATTTCGCACATCCGCAGGCCCGTTATTTTGGTTTAGGCAAGATCAGCAAAGACCAGGTGGAGGATTATGCGAAGCGCAAAAATATGGATCTTGAAACAGTAGAACGATGGCTGGGGCCGAATTTGAATTATTAACCCCCTAACCCCCTGAAGGGGGAACGAAAGCGGGATAATTTTAAAATATTTAAAAACTAAACAACCAAAAATCCTCCGCCATCAGGCGGAGGTCAGGGGGCATGAAGATAACCGAACACATTCACAACGCAAAAGGCAAAACACTTTTCTCATTCGAGCTTTTACCGCCCATCAAGGGGCAAAGCATACAGGGGATTTATGATGCGATAGACCCACTCATGGAGTTTAACCCGCCGTTTATTGACGTTACCTATCACCGCGAGGATTTTATCTATAAGCAGCACGACAACGGATTGCTGGAAAAAGTTGCTTACCGCAAACGCCCGGGTACGGTAGCTATTTGCGCGGCTATAATGAACCGGTATAAAGTTGATGCCGTTCCGCACCTGATCTGCGGGGGCTTTACTAAAGAGGAAACGGAGAACGCCCTGATCGACCTTCAATTTTTGGGGATCGATAATGTGCTTGTTTTACGCGGTGACGCCAGGCATGCCGATACCTCGTTTATACCTACGCCGGGCGGGCATTCCTATGCGACAGACTTATTGCAACAGGTTACCGATATGAATAAAGGTAAATACCTGTACGAGGACCACGAAGTAGTTAAAGCTGATTTTTGCATAGGTGTAGCCGGCTACCCCGAAAAGCATTTCGAGGCGCCAAACTTAAAAACCGATTTTAAATACCTGAAACAAAAGATAGACATGGGCGCGGAGTTTATTGTGACCCAGATGTTTTTTGATAATAATAAATACCGCGAGTTTGTAAAACAATGCCGCGCAAACGGTATCAACGTACCCATCATTCCCGGTTTGAAACCAATTACATCTTCAAAGCAACTCATCAGCCTGCCGAAAATATTTCACATAGATATACCCGAAGACCTGGGCGATGCTATACTTGCCTGCAAATCAGAAAAAGAAGTAAAAGATGCCGGTATTGAGTGGATGATCAGTCAATGTAAGGAACTGATGGATTTCGGTGTGCCTGTATTGCACTTTTATACGATGAGTAACCCTGGACCAACGAAAAGAATCGCTGAAGCGATATTTTAATCCTATCTTTCACGCTTAGCATTTAAATCAAACTCACAAAATGAAGCTGTTTACCATTGCCCTTCTTATTACTTTTCCGTCAATTATTTTTGCGCAATCAAATTACCAGGCGGGTTATGTATTAAAAAAGACCGGCGACACTTTAAAAGGGTATATTAATTATCATGAGTTGGCGTATTCCCCATTATCGGTTGAATTTAAGATAAAAAAGGATGATAAGTCCGTTCAGCAGTTTACGGCCAGCGACATAAAGGCTTTCCAAGTAACCGGGTTCGAGGACTTTGTCGCCTTTGAAGGGGCTATCAGCATCAACAAAAATATCATTCCGGATTTACCCTACCAGCTCGATACAACCACGACCAACGGAGCTATTTTTTTAAAACCGGTAACTAAGGGGCGGCACCTGGCGCTTTTTTATAATAATGAGCCCGGTAAAAACCGGTTTTTTATTGGCGAAGCCAATGGCCGGGTGATAGAGTTAAAATACTATCCGTATTATGACGGCATTGCCAGCAGGATTGTTGATCATGACACCTTCAGGGGGCAGCTGTTATTATATAACAACGAGTTTAATAACGGTAATGAGCAACTGATAGCTAAAATAAACGATGCGATGTTTAACGAAGCCGACCTTAAAAAGATCGTCAACCTCATCAATAACAATGGGGTTAATAAGCCCGCTAACGATGTAAACAACTATAAAAAAACTCCCGGATTCAGGTTGTTTGCCGGCCTTGGCGCAAATAATATATCATCAACATACACGTACGGCAGCTTTAACCCGGCCATACCGGCCAATTCCTCAACCCACTCAAGCTCAGTGACGCCAAAAATTGTCCTTGGGGCCGACCTTTTTGTCGATCCCCCGGTACAGCGTCTTATTTTCAGGCTTGAACTATCGTACGCTTATTCAAATGATAGTTATGTCCATTCTGCGACAGCTGAAAACGCAACTTTTAAAAGCTACACCATTCCATTTACGGACCGGACGATTACCGTAACGCCGCAAGCAATATTTAACGTTTACAACGAGCATAAATTGAAAATATATCTCGATGCCGGGGGCTCTTTAAATAGCACGCTATCGCCCGATAACAACCCGGTGGAGACTAACGGCCAGGAAAGGGATAACGTTTTTAAATTCAGGCCTTTTTGGACCAATTACTTGCTTCAGGCAGGGGTTGTTTTAAATAGAAAAATTGAGCTCGCATTTACCTATACCAATTCCAGGCCTGTTCTCACCACATTTCCTGATTTCGTTGTGATGGCTAACAGCTCGGCGTGTTTAAGTGTAAGATATTTATTTGACCTTAAATAATAAAAACGGGCCGGCGTTGTCAGCAAAGACCCCGAAAAGTCTCGTTTTTTTGAAAAATAAAAAATGTAGATTAGCTTAAAAATAAACTGATCACATGAAATACTTATCATTTTTTGCATTACTGGTCGCAATGGCTTCGGCAAATGGCCAGGTAATTAAGAACAACCAAATCGTACTGGGCACAACGGACAGCGTAAACTCCAAAATACTAAACGAAAAACGAAAAATATGGGTGCATGTCCCGGCAGGTGATCCTAATGGGATATTTGTTCAACAGCGCTACCCCGTAGTTTACCTGCTCGATGGCGATGATCATTTTGCTTCGGTTGCCGGCATGATACAAAAGCTCAGCGGGGTAACAGTATGTCCGGACATGATCGTTGTTGGCATACTGAATACCAATCGCACCCGCGACCTAACGCCGACCGCTATTCCCGACGGACCGGCTGATAAGAGCGGCGGACCTCAAAAAATGGCAGGTGGGGGCGGTGAAAAATTTGCCGCTTTTATTGAAAAAGAACTAATGCTGCATATCGATTCGCTGTACCCGACGGCGCCTTACAAAATACTGATCGGGCATTCTTTAGGCGGGTTAACGGCCATGAATTTTGTTGTCAATCATACCGGTTTATTCAATGCTTATATCGTGATAGACCCCAGCATGTGGTGGGATAAGAAAAATTTATTAAACCAGGCCCGCGAGGCGCTGCACCAGAAGAATTTTGCCGGAAAATCCTTATACCTCGGCATCGCCAACACCATGCAGCCCGGTATGGATACGCTGCATGTACGAAAGGATACATCCGGCGGAACGGAGCATATCCGCGCAATATTAACGTTGACCGATATTTTGAAAAGCAATCCGGGCAACGGCTTGAGCTGGAGTTACCGGTACTATGACGAGGATAATCACGGTTCGGTACCGCTGATCACAGAGTACGATGCACTCCACTTTTTGTTTAGCTATTACCAGCTGCCGCGGGATATGCAAAGTAAATTATTTGACAAGAATGCAAAAATTGATGTCGCAGCAGCCATCAGTGGGCATTACGACGATATTTCTAAACACTTTGGCTATAAAGTATTGCCGCCGGAGGGGATGCTGAACCAGCTCGGATATGGGTTCCTGCAAAACGGTATGCCCGACAGGTCATTTGCGGCGTTTGATTTGAATATAAAGACCTATCCCGATAGCTTCAACGTGTACGACAGCATGGGCGATTATTACGCCGCCCAAAAAGACAGGGCGAAAACAATTGAGTTTTACACCAAAGCGCTTAAACTAAAAGAATTCCCCGACACCAGGGATAAGCTTAACAAACTGCTTGCGGAGAAACCCGAGCCGGTAAAGAAATAGCTTGCAGTAGTACTATCTATCGTATATCTTCGACTGTAATGAACCATGCCGTAAACTTTTTTTGGACAATTGTTTGCTTCGGACCGGTTGTAACGTACTGGGTCAAAACCGGGCCTGTGGCTGCTTGGTGGTATTTTATTGGCGTCAGTTTCCTGGGACTGGTGTTACCGGCGAGCTGGCTGCGGTTAAGTCGTGATCCTAAATTTTATGAGCGACTTGGGGTGCGTTTTATCCGGAAATTTGTGCAGGATGGCGATTATGCAAAGCGGGGCCGCAGGATCATCAGCAACAAAACAAACGCAAGGCAATACACAAACACTATCCTGATGTACGAAAAGTACCATTTTTTGTGCCTGCTGTTTTTCTTACTCACAAGCATTCATGCCATCATTTTTAAACAGTACTTTTTGACTGCCCTCATCATTATCGCAAACAGCATCTACAATGTTTGCCCGCTGTTGCTGCAGCAGTATAATAAAGCGAGGTTGGTGAAGATGCTGGGGTGATAGGATGGAAATTTTAACTTTATTTATTGTTTACGCAGCGATAATGCAGCATAGGGCCGAACAACGCCTGCGGAACGCCGGGAATATCAAAAAAACGGCAACAGGATTTACAAAAAGGATTCAGCAATTTTCCCATCATCCGGGCTGTGGTATGCAAGCCGCCGGCACTACTTCACCCAGCCCTCACTTTGCAAAAACCTGATCAGTACCGGATTATCGGCGGAAACCACCGGTATCCAATCCCCAATTCGTTCGCGCTCCCAGAAGAGCCCCCGGATGTTGCCCGGTTTCGCAAACTTATACCGGTACAGCACCGCGCGGATGTATCGCGGCGGCTTGCCGGGGAAAGGGTTTGACGCGAACAGGCTTACTGCGCCCGGCTCGTTATGCAAAAGCTTCCATACCAGGTTATAGGTCCACGGATATTGCTCAGAGGTCGCCATGGCGGCGAACCACATCTGCCAATCCAGCCGCAGCTGGTAGGGAGCCACCTGCGGCGGTCGCCTGTCAAGCAGCACAGGCAGGCCTTTATAGATATAGGGCTGCCAGCGGGCTTTGCCGCCGGTGGTATCGTCGCTTGTACCTTCAAATATTACGTTGGTACGCTCCTGCCCTACCGTGCCGAACGCGCCATAGGTGTTTACCAGGTCGAGCGGATCGAATGAGGCATTCATTTGCTGTCCGGGCGACAATATATTCATGGCGGGTTGTATGCTTAGCAGCGCTACAAGGCCGGCAATTACCCATGCGGTAGTGAGCATAGGCCTGGAGGGTTCGGCATTGGCTGCAGCGGTTTCAGCCATATTAACAAGCCGGCGCGGGAGCAGTTTCGCCCAAAAGCCATCGTGGAAACAAGCCAGGGCCGGGACGATGGTGAGCCAGTTTAAGAACGACAGGTTGCCGCTGAAGATGAGCACCACCTGCAGCAGCACGATGATCAGCCCGGCTATATGGCGCCCCAACCGCGGCCAGAATACGAACCATGGCGCCACGAGTTCGGCCAGCCAGTTGAACCAAACCCCTATCTGCAGCATGGCACGCGGCAAGAAATGGAACCACCGGCTAAGCGGGCCGGGAATAGGCTGCGTTTCAAAATGGTAATAAAGCGCGGTGCCATTGCGCCATATTTTATCCCCGCGAAATTTGATCATCCCCGAGCCAAGCATAATGCGGAAAATGAGCCACCTAAACAGGACGATAACAAGAAAAGGAGGCGGCCGTTTGGGGAAAGGGCGCATATCCAGCAAGGGGCACAGAAAAATAGCGAGGAAGCCGGTTTCGGTAAGTTGTATTTCCCAGCCATAGCCATACCAGTCCTGCCCTAAGTGGTTAAAAGACATATACAGGAACCAAAGCGCCCCAAGCAATGGTGCATTAGCGTAGCCCCCGACGACCACCAATGAAAGCACAAATCCGATCCAGGCCACGGTTAGCAGCGCCGTATCCGAATGCCACAACCAGAACACCGATGGCAGCCTCAAAAATCCCGCTCCTGGCGAACCCAGCGCACCGGTTACAAATTTGAGATAATTCCCGACCGGGAGCAGCCCGTTTTCGCCGATCAGCGGAACGACCTGGTTGATAGCCACCAGGAATGCTACGGCATAAACCACACCAAGCAGGCGAAGGACCATAAAGCGGGTGAGCCAGTAAGTTGGCGGCTTACCTGGCTCACGGAATCCTATCTTGGATTGGCTTTCCATTTATTTTTGCTTCAGTATCCTTTTAACTAAAACAAATTTAGTTTAAAAAGTTCGACGGATTTCATAGCACTTGCGGCCACAAAGTCCACAATCGGACAAGGTATTGGATTTATCAATCCTCAGAACGCCTCGTTTAAATTCAAGAAGAAGCCCTTGCTCCCGAAGCGACCAAAGGCATAATCGAGCGCCAGGTTGGTGCGTGTAACCTTGTTAAACAGCACCCGCAGACCGGCGCCATAGCCCGGTTGAAATACCTGGAAAAGCCGGGTTCCCTGCTCATCGTTGGCCGTTTGCAGGTTCCCGAAGGCAACCCCGCTGATAAACTTATTTGCCAGTATCGGAAACCGGAACTCCAATTCGGTATCATTAAACTCGGTGCCTTTAAAATATTGAGAGGTATACCCCCGCCCGCTTCTGAAACTGCCGTCGCGGGATGTACCCGGTAGCTCAAGGTAAGGTATGTCGCCGGTCAGTAGATATGAGCCCCAGTTCCAAAACGCCAGCACCGTTTCGGGGTTAACGTCAGACAGGCTGAAGTATTTTCTAAAATCGGTAGTGAATTGTACGGCATTTTTTGTGCTGCCTATCCATGTTTGATTAATGCGAAAACCCGCATCAAAATAAATTCCATGATAAGCGCGGTTAGGGTTGTCGCGTGAAGTATACTCTACATTAAAAAGAAATCCGTTGGCCGAGTAATGGTCCTTCGGGAAGCCGCGCTGGTTATCGTAAACGCTGAGCGGTGTCGCATTGTTTACGGTATCTCCTACCTGTATTTTCCGCCTGACCTCAAATGATGCGCCGGCGCCAAGGAAAAGTCCTTTCGCCACCTCCTTATATATTTTCTCCCTAAAGTTAAAATACAGCGAATGGATGCCGTAAATTTTATGCGCAGGGTTGGCCAGCACCGTTTGGGCTGCATTCCCTTCGGCCTTGCCCACTCCTATTCCAAATCCTGCATCAGGCGAAACGCTCTTAGCCGCCACCAGGTTGCCCTGCAAATTCCATTTGTTGCCGGGCGTAAATATATTATGGTTTATATAAAAATAGATGATGCCTTTGGTAGTGATAGAGGCCGACGTTGCCCCGACAGAAAGGAGCGTATTGGGATCATTACCCAGCCTTCTGCCTGCCACGGCCTTAATTCCGGCCTGGAAGCCAATAGTAGGATTAGCCGCAACGTTCGGCACGATCGTTACTCCCGACCCTTTGTGCAAGGTGTCAGCTTTTTTGTGTGGATGAATGATATTTCGCGTCAGATCGCCAAAATCGTATTGGCCGCTCAAATCTACAGGCTTTCTTACGGCCATTTTGCCTTTGGCGCGCAGCGAATCAGCTTTCAGCGAGTCTACCGGCGCGCCTACCTGGCCGTAAGCCAATTCGGCTGTGCCCAGATATAATATCAGCAGCAATAATTTTAATAGAAACGGCTTTATCCTGCTGTGATTGCTTCGCATGGGCGTTACGGTTTACTTAAACGGGTAAATTTTAAACCCATAGGTTAACTAAATGTTTGGATGCCGGTCTTAATCCCCCCTTCACCATTCGCTCGATCTGAAAGTTCGAACAAAGTTTGCATCATGCAACAGATCCGCACTGGTTATCAGCCACATCCGGCAGTTCCGTATAAATACGCATAAACTCCAGTAGTAGTACTCTTGCCCCGCCTTTGCAGTAAGGTCATCTTTGACAAGGAAATTTAACGCCCCTGTTTACAGAACGAATACCCGGACAAGCTGACAGCATATTAAATTTTTAACCCTAAACCAGGTTATCCGGTTAAACCGCGAAATGTATCAAAGCTATTAGTTGAAATAAAAGAAAGGTAGCCGGTATTTGCTGAAGATATCAGCTGCCGCCCTTATTTAAGCAAAGTTTGACTGGCGCCGGCTTGAAAACCAGCGTTCTGTCAAACCCCATATGAATAAACCATAAATAAAAGGAGGAAGCAGAAAATCCTTATAAAAACGAGTAGGCAACCCGGTTACCGAAAAGGGTAAACAGAGTAGGTACACAAAATGAAAAACAATCTATTATGACAAAGCAAAGAGAGGCAAGCCCGGTAATTATTAAAGTACCCGAGGGCGACGAAAAGAAAGCTGAAAACTTAAGAGTATATCTTGTTGACAAACAAGGTAAACTGATCGAGTCACATTCATTAAAAAGCGGCGAGGCGAGGCTGGAAACAGCTGCTGCAAAAATTCACGGGAAAGTTTACATAGCGCCCGCGCTATCGCCCGAACTCCACCGAGTTAATATCAATGAAAAAACGTTGCAAAACATGGGCGCCTGGCAGCCATCGTTCCGCCTGTCGGGCGACAACGTTCTCCGGCTGCCTAACCTCCCGCATTTACAATGGCCTTTGCCTTTTGGCTGGTGCCATGTAACCGGTTCGGTAACAAAAACTTTCAACGTTAACGGCGTCCCGGAAGTATTGCCCGTTTGCGACGCAATAGTTCATATTTGTGAGGTTGAGCGCATATGGTTCGTGATCAATAAAATCCCCGAGCCGGTTTTGAACGATCTTCGCGGGCGGTTAGCAAAACTTATTCAAATCCCTATTCCTGGCCCGGTTGGCCCCGATCCAGGCCCTGAACTCAGGTTCAACGCCGCCAGCTTCTCACGCCAGGCAAGCGTGTTACCTGAAATGATGTCATTGAAGGGTGAATTGCCCGAACGGCCCGAATTTCCGGCACATGTTAAAAATGCAATTTTGTCGGGCCCGGTAGCCGGCTTCCGTAATATTATTGCAAATAACTTTAACCTTTTTCATCCCTATTTGTGCTGGTGGCCATGGTTCTGGCCATGGTTTTATGATTGCGACGAAGTGGCAACCGTTACAACCGGCTGCAACGGCCGCTTTGACTGCAATTTGCTTTATTTCTTAAATAACCATCCAAATGTGTACATCTGGATCGAGCAAACTATAAACGGCAGCCTGAAAACAATATACAACCCCTGGATCTCGTGCCATACTTACTGGAACTATTCCTGCGGCACGGATATCAATATCAACATAACCGACCCCGATGTTTTGCCATGCTTTTGCAATACGCCAACCATTGAGCCTGAATATGTTTGGATAAAAAATGTAAATTTTGGCCGGAGTATCAGGGGTATCCAGCAATCCGAAACTGCCAGCGGCCACCTGGCGAACGCGGTTGGTTTAACGTCGTACGGCGCTTACGGAAACATAAGCCCATTTGGCAGCAGCTTTCCGCTTGTGGTTCAGTTTGGCGATGGATTATCTGCCCTTGGGGTTACACATTACCGGTGGAGCTATGCCCGGCAAAAAGACGCCTATCTTACCACTGTTGGCGATACCAATCACATCATTGGAGGCAATGTAGCAAAACCATTTTCCCGGTGGATTGAGATAACCCCCTCTGATTGGGAGCATTTGCCCGGAAGCTTTGCCCTTGGCCCAATTATAGATTCGCATGGCAAAACCATGTACAAAATCCCCCATTCCGATGCATCGGTTGATTCAGGCCTTGCAGGCGCTATGTGGGATACGGGTGATGATACTGCCTCGGTCAATATCGGCACTTCCGGCTGGGACCCGGGATTGTACAAATTCACCATCGAGCTTTTAAACAACAATGGTGACGTCGTTCCATTAACAGCCAATCCATTTAAGGTTAGCAGGTTGCCCTCCGATCCGCCGCCGCCTGTGGCAGGAGTTGACACCATTGATGCAAACGGCCTGTCGGAAAACTATCTTATAAAAGACGGCTCGGGTAAAACTATCGGCTTCAGCTTCCTGATGCGGATTGATAACAACTATTGCTATGCCGGAATATCAGACGCGATAGTTGCCGGGGGGACGACCGACACTGAATGCGGGACCGGCTATTATAATGACAAAAACACCGACAATGTGCAAATCATTTTCCAGGCCGGCCATCCGCACAATTTTGCCACTTACGACTTCAAAGTTTACAAAGGCAACAGCGGTTCTTTGGCCGTTGCCGCGTCAAGCGGTACTTCGGCAAATGCAAACGATGCGTTAGTAGTAAATGCGGGCAACAATTTGTATGCTATATCGCAGGTTGACATTCCGGTCCCTGTTCCACCGCTGCCGGCAAACCCGGTAAACCCGGTCTCGAACATGGACCAGTACCAAAAAGCAATTTTGGTTAAGGATATGCTGGGCACTTGTACAATGGCGGCATTTTCTGAAAATGTGAATGTATATGCAACCCATACAGATGGAAATACCAGGATCGCTTACGATGCCGGTTATGTTGCCGCAATAGCTATTGCGCCGCATTCTTAAATAACGCGAGCGATCTCTGTTCCAGGTCAGCAAACGGGAACGGAGATCGCTTTTTTTTCGCTATAATGCCAGTTTCTTGTGGCCGAAGGGCTGCAAAAGCTTAAAAGAAGCCTTATCTTAAAATCAACTCGATTTGCAGCACGGACGGCTCAAGTCCAAAACGCGGGCCGCCCCAGTCCGTTTCGTCGCCGTTGAGGATGCGCAGCTGCTTAAATACACCATTTTCATAATGCCCCTCGCCCACCTTCGAATATTGCCATGCCCGGCCTGAGTTTTTTTCGGTGGGATGAAAAGTAATATGACACCTTGTGCCAATAGCGATAAACTTATTTTCGCCCAATTGAACAAGCATCGCTTTACCAACCGGGCTGGGATTAGTTGCAGCCGTATTGGCATTGCCTGGCCAACCAAACGAAATAACTGCCTGCCATGCACCAAGGTCAATAGTTTGCTCAACATGGTCTTCGCGTTCAACAACGGCTTTTATCTTTCCTTCAAAACCCCATTTGGCCAAATCGCGCATCATCGGTGCGGCCATTGCGTATTCCTGTCCATAAGGCCCCAGGCGTTCGGTAGTTGCCACCGCAGTTTCGGGCTGTCCATTATCGTCAATTCCAAAAGGTGAAAAACCTATCCCCCCGCGGGCAATAACTTCGTAAAGGTATTTCGCATTTTCGGGGATCAAAGCGGCCTCGGGCACAAACAGTGCATTGTCAGGGCGGTCATATAGTTCCAGTACTTTTAATACCCTCTCGCTGCCAGGCAGGTAAATATCCGGCGCAACCAGGTCGATCGCCGGCGCGGCCGCTTTCCAGATTGGGATCACATTATCCGTAGGGCCCCCGCTTTCGTAGGTATTTGCTTTCGGATTGGTAAGAGGATCGCGCAACGCCGCATTAACATACATTGGCAATGGATACACTGCTTTGCCGGCGGCTGCAACCTGCCCCACAAAGCTGGCTACCGACCAGGCATGGAAATATTCATCGGCGCGGTCGCCAAACACCTGCTGCCAGGTACCGGCCGAAACCACCGGAACATTTAATGCCTTAAGCAAGGCCGGTTTTAGCAGTTCGGCAGGAACCGGGCCCTCAAATAGCTTCTGGGCCAAGGGCGAATAATCACGTACGCTGCCCCATGCACCCGATTCATTTTCTACCTGAACCATAATTACCGTGTGCCGCGGATCGGCCTTCTTTAAATAGCCCATTACAGCAGTAAAAGCTTTAACATCAGCATCCAAAGTGGCCTTTATATGGGGCGAAGGCGAATCAACAGGCCGGCCATTCTGGCCTGTTATATTTGGATACTTTGCCGGCTGGCGTTTCATCCAGCCGGGCATATAATGGCTGCTGCCATTTTTCCATGTGGCAAACCAAAGCAGCACCAGGCGCACTTTGTGCTGCCGCGCCTGTACCAGCAAAGTATTGACCATCGAAAAATCGAACTTGCCGCGCTCCGCTTCAACCTGTTCCCAATAGATGGGCACCTCCAGGGTATTTAAATGCATCTTTTCGGCTGCCAGCCATACCTGCGGCAGCATACCAGGCCAGGCGCTCGAATTATGGGCCTGCCCCCCAAGCATCAGAAACGGCCGCCCATCAACCAGCAGGGCATGGCGCCCATTTTTTCCTATGATCGAGGGCATCGCTCCGCCGGATGGCTGGCCAAACGTTGTTTGAACCGATGGCAGGAACAACGCAACATATAAGAATATAACCGGTATTTTTTTCATCTTATTTATTCCGAAAATAATTATGGCGCCCGAAAAGGTTCCCGGAATGGGACGGATTAAAACTCCGCCGCAGGTTAAAATCACCTCAGATGAGCCTCGATTTCCGGAAACTTCCGCCGGCAAATATATAATTATCTGCCAGTTTCAAAGCCGTAAACCTGCGTCCATTTATAACCCTGTTGGTCACGGGGTTGAACGTGGCCGTTCAAACCAGGCATGCGGATGCCCTCAATTGCAAAAGCATTACGGCAATCGGCTTTTTCGCCTGTTAAACTTTGTGCCGGGTTACAGCTGCAAAAATATAATCCTTGTTCTTCACTATACATTTCCATTATAATACCGCTCTTATCGCCTTTTATCCGGGCTACCGACGTGCGGCTACTGTGCTTGTTCAAAACGAAAATGTGATTGTATCCGCTGCCTTTCTTCAACTGTTCGTTGTTGTCGTGGATGCGGGCTCCAATGGTTGTTGCCTTCCGGAAATCAAATGGCGTGCCTGTAACAGGGTCCGTTCTCCGGCCCGGCCCTCCGCTCTCTTCCAAAGGAATATAATGATCGGCATTGATTTGCACCAGGTGGTTTAAAACGCTGCCACTGCCCGGGCCGTTTAAATTAAGCGAAAGTTTATTGGATAAGTTTAAGATGTTAAACTGTTCCATCGTGGCTTCATAAGTTATTTTTAACCTGTTATCATCGGTTAAAGTATAATACATTTTTGCCAGCGGGTAGCCCGCAAAACGGTCATTCTTCGTATTTGAAAAAGCTGAAAACTCCAGCACGTTGTCGCGCGCGGGAACGGTACTCCAGGTAATATCCGGTGGTTCACCGGTATCGGTTACCGTACTTTTAAAACCGGCATATTCGGAAATTATATCAATGGGCAGCCCTTTAGCGCCAGGCACAACCAAACTAACCAGTTTACTGTCAAAAATTGTTATGGCAGCCTTTAAACCGCGGTTGTTTTTTAGAATGCGCAAGCCCTCATCCTTTTTGCTGCCTTTCGTTTTTGCAAAACCGCGTGTGGGCGGGATATTAAAAAAACCGTTTGAACGATCTGTCATAGTATTTTTATAGCTTAATATGCCGGGCAAAAAGCGACCGGTGACAGGCGGTTATAAAACGCTGCACAAACGACTGATCTATACCACAAAGCTTGGTGCTAATATTAAATTGCGGTACAAATACCAAGGCGCAATATTAGACGAAATAAGTTCCGGCATATAAAAAAAGGCAGCCGACTCACCGGCTACCTTACAACTAAATCAATTGTATATACTCAATCTACATCAATTAATGTTTCGACTTGACTATAAATATACGAATGAAAAATTCCAGTCAGCGCTCCGCTTAACCCGATACTGATTAATATAATAAAAATTTAAACAAAAAGCACCTGTTTAAAATGCAACGTATTGATAATTAGCATATTGAAAAAATCATCCCCTTAAAATATATATATATAATTTTAGGAGATTAAATAAGCCCTTACCTCTTCATTACTAGTTTCTTAACAACAGAATCGCCTACTATTACCCCAAAGTCGCGCGACACGATGGTTGAGTTCCTAAAATGAATCCCGCCGTAAAACCTGGATAGTGCCGTCTCATAAGCGGCATCTTTAAATGACTTAAACGAACGGTTTTTTATACCGAACTCAAGCTCAGAAGTATCGGTATAAGCAATATGGTCGCCCAAAACACTGGTAAGCGCCTCGGCGGCAGCAGCAGATATAGTGCAATGGCCGCAAGTATATTCGGGAAACGGGGGAGTTTGGAGGTGTGGCCGCCAATTCGGATCGAAATATTTATCAATAATAGTTTCGGGCCTCACTGTTTTATAAACAAATTTTGCCGCCCACGATTCAATGAATCCGTCGAATAACGCTATGGCGGTTTTTGCATAGGCACAAACAGTGGTTCCGAAATCGGCGTTTACTTTTTGAGCGCCAATACCCACTACACTTAACCAGTGCCCCGGCGGTGAAAACTTTTTGGTAATGAACATAACATGGCCTGCTACATTCATTTTTTGCGGGTTATCGTCCCAAAAATCAGCCATATGGATCTGTTCTGCCGTAAGGCTGTCGCCGGTGTTTTTTATGTACATTACCTCTTTGTAATATTTGCTGTTTTTATCCTTTATGTCAAATTTCGGCGGGGGCGGCACACTGTATTCTTTTGCATTTTGCATTACCATTGTTCTAATTTCGCCCCAGTGCGGTTCTACGGCTTCAAAATATCCCGGCGGCGTTGGCACCCATCGCCATGTCGAATCCTCCTTAATGGCAAACTTTGGTGCGCTCCGAGTTGCAAGATAGTTATCGCCTTTACTCCATTTCATAATTGAAAGCCCTACTTCCCTGGCATATTTTTCCGAGTTATCGATCATTTCAGCAGGCATCCCGTGGGCAACCGCTAATTGATGCAAACTGTCGGTGTAGTATTTCAAGCTGCCCTCGGGAAAAGTTACAGCTTCGCCCACTTTGCAGAAAGCGAGCAACGCTGCATATTCGTAGTCAATGCTTTCGCCTGCCACCGGTTTTGCAACGTTTTTAAATCCGTTTAACTGGCCAGCAAGCGATTTATATTTTTCAGGGTAGCCGGCGGCAATTACCTCGTACCCGGCTACCGAAGCATAAGCATAATTACGGGAAGCAACGGGCGGCGAAAAATTATTGCCCATCACCACGCTGTTTAGCTCATGTACCGTACGGCTGTACAGCGTCGGATCGTGAAATATTTTCTCATAATCCGGCTTCTTACACGATGTAAAAAGTATTACTGACATCAACATTAAAAACAAACAAGTTCTCATAAAAACATAAATTAAAATACTTTTTTACTTAATAATATAGGTCTTTTTACCGATCCCGGCGCCCGTTATCGTTAGTGATTTCCAGTTCGGCGGCAGTTTACTGTTAACCTGGGTAATGCCATCCGGCGTAATGTCTAATCCGCCAAATCCCATTAAAAGGCTTTGGATTATGCCCCCGGCGCCGGTCGCAAAATACGGGTTGGTACCACCCTTCGTTTCGGCGATTACCCTAAACGGAGGATTTAAATTAGGTTCGTAAGCATCCTTAAAAAAATGGTAGGCTTTTTCGCCATTACCTAACCTTGCATACAGCAGCGCAAATATGCCCTGCGTCATTGCAGGCGTACCTTCGTTGGGGACCCGTGTTTCATAATATTCCAGGTCCTTTTTTACCTGTGCCGCATCGGTTATGGTTTTTAACGGATAGGCCAATAAATTCACGTCGGCTTGCTTGATACCTTCGCCATGGTATGTATCGAATTCTTTAGTAACGCCATCCGGGAATTTTTGAAGGGGTATGTTATCGGCAACCAGTTGCCAATCAGGGTCAACTTTAAGCCCCAGCACATTTGCGGCAGCGATGGCGCTTTGCAAACTTTTTATGGCAGCGGCGTTCGTAAACGCATCGTTATCAATATTCTCCGCCCATTCATCGGCAGCTACTACGTCTTTAATATCATAATGTCCGGGGCCGTTGCGCTCCACGCGGCTGGCCCAAAAATCGGCAGCTGCGGAAAGTAAGGGCCAGCCCTTTTCAAGCAGCCATTGCTTATCCTGCGTAACGCAATAATAGTTCCAGGCCGCCAATGCAACGCAGGCGGTGATATGGTGCTCAAACGGTCCGCTCAACGCCCAAACCGGCGTTTCTTCCACACCGCTGTCAGCGCTTTCCCAGGGAAACATCGCCCCCCTATAGCCATGCTCAAAAGCGTTTTGTTTTGCCGCTGACAGCCGCCGGAAACGGTATTCAACCAGGGACTTGGCAATTTCGGGATGCAGAACCAATAATGCAGGGTACATCCAAAGATCGGCATCCCAAAAAACGTGACCGTTATAGCCCAAACCCGATAAACCCATTGGCGATGGTGAATAATCAGTCCCTTCGCGGGAGAACGAATACAGATGGTAAAGCATACTGTGTACATCCTGCTGCGCCTGGGGATCGCCTTCAATTTTAATGTCGCTTTTCCAAAGGTCGTCCCATGCCTGCTCGTGATGCATAACCAGGCGGTCGCGCCCTTCCAGTTTCGCAAACATTGTTAAGCGCTCCGCCTCGTTTAACGGGTCCGCGTCGTGCGCCGAAGTAACGGACGAGCCTATTACAGAATACTGGTATGTTTGCCCCGCAGGTATTGCCTTACTGAATTTCATCAGGTGCATGTTATTGTCCCACATTTCATGTATCACCCTTGGCTCGTGGCCATGTGCCTCATCAAATAAAAAGGAATTTGATGCACATAATTGCAGCTTGCCTGTCGGGCTCTTTGCCGTAGAGGTAAGCAAGCTGATGGTGGTATGCGGCCTGTCGATCTCATTATAATAATTTTGCACGTCTTTTAAATCATCCGGCGCCTCCATTATACTGGCTGCAGTGATGCTCGCGGCCTTTTTAGCAGTGATGGAAATATTCATCAAAACAGTAAATGGCAGTTGCCGCAACGAATAATAAGTATATTTTATCGATGCCACGTCGCCATAATCAAAAGTGGTAGTAAAAGCGGCGTGCTGCATGTCGAGCTCCTGCTTCATGCCCGAAATATTTTTGGCTTCCACGCGGGCGCCATTAATCTCAAGGTACATGTTGAGCAGGTTAAAACTGTTAAGAAAATTGCTCACGCGGCCGCGGCCATAAAGGTCATAAGCGCCGGCCAGCACCACGTTTTTTACTTTAAAGGGCTCGGGCGACGACACAACGCCTATCATACCGTTAGCCACCGTGACGCCATAATAGTTTGCGGGATCAATTTTGCCGGCCTTTATTACCCATGGATCCTGTGCCAGGGCGTCAGTTACGCAAAATAAAATAATCACGGCAAAAATTTGCAGCAGTTTATTCATCTTCAATTATTTAACTTAAAAAATTCAATTGGCTTATTATTAATTGCAACCGCATATATCACACCCTTCGCTGTTTTTATCGCCTTAATGTCCCTCACTTCGCCACGTAGTAAAAACCCGGATGAAACCGGCGAAAGGCATTCGAAATTTCGCCTGGCGCCGGTAAGCAGCACATCGCCATAGTCGGCATCGTACCTGCCTTCAAAAGGCACAACACCCGAAAAATTGCCCCCGGCCAAAACCCCGCTATATGCGCCTGCTAATTTGGAAAAGCCAAAAAGCGGCGCAACCTGCATAGACGAGGGCATGGCTTTGAAGCCGAACTTACCATTGCCTTCATTGTAAAAAATTCCGGATGAAAAAGAAGTTGCCGTCAAAGGCTTACTGTCAAGCGAATCGCCGAATAACTCCTGCACAGTTTTGCCTGCGAAATTATGATAATATAAAAATTTCTTTTTCAGTAAAGGTACTTGTTTTTCCAAATCTCCTTTGCCCAAAAAAGTGTAGTCTTTATGATCAATGCTGTAGGTTAATATCGGGTCGATAGTGCCGTTTTTGTCAATATCAGACAAAAATAGCTTAACCGGATTTTCGGCATCGGGCTTCAACTTTGAATTCCAGCCGTAGTTGCCGGCTATTACATCAATTTTGCCGTCCCCGTCCACATCTGCAAGCACAACTCGTTGCCACCAGCCGCTTAGCTTGTCCATTTCGGCATTATGCTGCCGGACAAATTTGCCTTTTTTATTCATAAAAACCTTTACGGGCATCCATTCGCCGGCTACGACAAGGTCGGGCCAACCATCGCCGTCCAGGTCTGCAAAGGCTGCGGAACGGAGCATGCCCACATGTTTCAGTTCTTCGGGCAAAGATGCTTTATAGAAACTTCCATGCCCGTCATTCATCAGCAAATACGATTCGGGAATTTTTCCAAAGCCGTGAGAATCTGGTGCGCCACTTACAAAAAAATCCGGAAAACCATCGTGGTTTACATCTGCGGCGGCCACGGCAGACTTATTCACTTTTATTTGCGGAATATTGCCCGACCGTTTAAAATTCCCTTTACGGTCATTAATATACAGGCGGTCAGCGAGCTCCGGCGAACCATCGGGCAGTTGACTGCCGCCGCTTGCCACATATAGGTCGGGATAACCATCGCCGTTCACATCCGCAAAAACTGCATCGGCATCGTCGCATTGGGCATCGGCTGCAAAGGCAGGCTGATCAGAAGCTTTAAAACCGCCGGCAGGTGTTTGAATAAACAATGCGCCTGGCTGCCCCTTTGCCCCGCAAATATAAAAATCGTCCAAACCATCATGGTTAACATCTGCCACGGCTATCCTTGGCCCCTCCGCCGAAAGCATATGAGGAATGAGCGGCTCCTGGTTGAAATCGACATAAGTGTCCTGTTTATGCCTCCAGTTTATATTTATCCGAGTTGTGATGTTTTGTAAAATTGGCCGGGCGGGCGGGAAAAAAGTGTTATGATCAAAATGACCACCGGCATTTTGCTGGTCGATATTTAACAGGCGGTCGGCTTTTACATTTTTTATTACCTGGTAGGTTTGATTTGGCCAAACGACAAGCACACTGTCCGCTTTTTGCAGATTATTTAAACCAAAATGCAATTTCGGTTCAACCGAGGATTCAAAACCACGGGTAAGCATCATCTCTTCATACTGCATTTGTTTCCCGCAAAAAACGTAGGCCTTTGCGCCTATGCCAAAGCGGTTATCCTGGCGTCCGGTAAACTTCAGGCTTAAATAATGCGCCCCTTTCGACACGTTTTTATAGATACATGCTGCATGATTAAGGTTATTTGTCACCAGGTCCAGGTGTCCGTCATTGTTCAGGTCGGCATAAGCGGCGCCATTTGACAGCAGCGTATCCCTGAAGCCCCATTGAAGGCTTTTGTCAACAAATTTCTCACTTAAAGTTCCTTTAAAAATATAACTATGCGTTTTGCCGCCGGGCATTTTTTCCAGCGCAACGTCGTCCAACCCATGTCCGCGCGCCAGCAGTGCGCTGATATTTGACACAAAACTTATATAATCCATATCGGTCGGCCGCCGTTTTATACCGTTTGCGATAAAAAGATCTTTTATGCCATCATTGTCAAAATCGGCGAGCAAAGGGCTCCAGCTCCAATCCGTGGCAGCTACGGCATCCATCAGGCCCACTTCGCTGAATGCTTCGCCGTTCCCCAGGTTCTCTTGAAGGCAATTGCGCGAATATTGGTATTGAAAACCGCCATCCAGAATCTTATACTTGTATTGATCGTAAGACTCATCGCCCATATAGGTCTTCAGGACGGCTTCATCCGCAGGCAACATGTCGGCAGTAATAACATCCAGTTGGCCGTCATTATTAAAATCGGCTATATCATTGCCCATGCTGAACCGGCTGTAATGATTGAAATGTTTTTGGCCCGATTCGGTGAACGAACCATCATGATTATTGATATAGTAATAATCGTTTTCATGAAAATCGTTCCCTTCATAAATATCGTCCCAGCCATCATTGTTCAGGTCGCCGATTGCCAGGCCGAGGCCATAACCTAAAGCGCTGCTGTAAATACCGGCTTTTTGTGTTACATCAACAAAGCGGCCGTTATCATTTAAATACAGCTTGCTTCCGGCAAGCTTGTTAGCCTTCCTGCGCAGAGAAGTGTCGCCGTAGGTGTCAATTGAATGGTTGGATTGATTGAGCAAAAAGCAATCGAGTTTGCCATCATGATTATAATCAAAAAAAGCCGCCTGGGTTGAAAACCCGGAAAAATTCAGTCCATATTTCGCCGACTCCTCCGTAAATGTGCCGTCATGGTTGTTGATGTAGAGCATATTATGCCCCGTAAAACCAAGCTTACCGGCTACGGCGCAAACATAAATGTCCAGGTACCCGTCGTTGTTTACGTCGGCCATGGTCACGCCCGTGCACCAATCGGCATCGCCCGCAACGCCCGCTTTTCCTGTAATATCCTCGAAACGGTAATTGCCTTTATTTAAATAAAGCTTATTGCCGCCTTTTTTGTTGGACGTAAAAAATATGTCGGGCAGGCCGTCATTATTAATATCCCCGATGGCTACGCCGCCGCCATTGTAAAAGTAGAGGTAATTTAAAATTCCCGGCAGGTCATTGTCGCTCAGGTTATTAGCGAAATTTATATTTGTTTGGGTTGAATCGAGCAGTTGAAACAATTGTGGCTCAACAGGCTTACTTTTGCATGAAGGAAAACAAATTGCCGCAACAACAAGCACCAAAACAAACTTGCTGAATATTTGCCATGAAGGATTGACGCCGGGGAAATTAATAGTCAAAATCAATTAGTTTTTGTACTTAGCCTTTAACGGAATACCGTTTAATTATTGGTCTATAAATGTAGTCAATAATCGTATTGGCAGCAATATTTCTTCACTAAAAATATGCTAAATATTGCCCAAACAGGCTGTATTGACAATTTTTTGCTTAAATTTGATTTCCAGTTACCCGTCAAGCCTGAATGAAGAAAATCGTTATTTTGTTGCCCGTACTTCTTATTGTTTTTGCAGCCGCTTTTATCCCTTATAATCAAGAAAAAACCATAGTTATCAACGCTTCCTTTTTTAATGTTTACCAACAACTGGTAAAGGCTGAAAACTGGAAAAGATGGCGAAACGATCTGAGGCAGATCCGGCCCGAAGACTCCTCTAAAGTTGCGACGGTAAGAGATTCCGCTGGTTTCAAAATATCGGGCCCGGATATCACATTGCAAGTAAGGCCGGCCAATGGTTATTCGTTTTACGTGGATGAAGACGATAAGGGCAAAACGCTGGACTATGTGTACACCATTCTGCCTGAAAAATTCCCAAATGAAACTGCCATCGTGATCAGCCAAAAAATTACTTTTTTAAATTCCCTTATAAATGGCGGCATGCGCTCCTGGTCGGCGACACATATTTACGACTTCAAAAATTTTATGGAAAATGCCAGCTTGTTCTATGGTTATGAAATCGCAAAGACAAGGGTTACCGATACCGACATTGTGGTGCTCCGCCAGCTCGTTTTGGCAAAAGATAAATTCAAGCAGGCTGAAAAGAATTTGAACGTGCTGAGAAATTATATCACTGCCAATGGGCTTAAACAAACGCAGCCTTTGATCGCTCAATTCTTCCCCAGGGGCAGCGATTCTGTACAGCTGAATATCGGGCTTCCGGTGAACAAAAAGACTACTGCAAAAAATCCGGTTTTTTATATGGAGATGCCTAAAACCGGGTATGTTTATACCGTACAATATCATGGCCGGTTTGCCGAACGGCAAAAAGTATACGCCGCAATGCAGCAGTATTTTAATGACAGGCACATGCAGGTGCCCATTTTACCGTTTGAAACTTATCCCGGCGATAAACTGCCGGCAACTGATACCGACCGTATCAACATCAGGATAAATTACCCTACTTTTTAGCCGGCCTGAATATTTGCAATGCGTCGTTATTGCGGGCTACGATTATTAACTTGCCCGCGCCGGAGTTCACCTGCTTTATGTCGCGCACCTCGCCTTTTACAAATAAACCGCTGTTGGCCGGGGGCACATAATCAAACCCTTTCGACTTGTTGCCAAATAATGTGACGCCGTAGCTCGCATCGTACCTTCCGACCTCGGGCTTTAATCCGTAAAAATTTCCGCCTAAAAACAGGTCCATTATCCCGTCATTATTTATATCGGCAGCCAATATGCTGAATACCGGCGAAAACTGGGCGCGTATAGGCAAAGGGGCCATTTTGAATCCTCCTTTTCCATCATTGTAAAAAACACAGCTTTGCGTTTGGTTAACGGTTAAAACGGATGCCTTTTGCAATTCATCCGGGGTAAAAATTTCATCAATGGCTTTTCCGGCATAAGCGTCGTACCTGTAAAATTTCTTTTTTAAGTAGGGCATTTGCTTAATCATGTCATCGTGCAGGTTAAAAGGATAAGCCTTGCCATCGGTTTTGTAATACACTGGTATACATTCTACCTGGCCGTTATCATCGAAATCGGATATGTAGAGTTTCGCGGGGTGGTCGGCATCTGCCTTTATTTTTGAATTAAGGCCGTTGTTGCCAGCTATCAAGTCCAATTTTCCGTCGCCATTCATATCGGCAACGGTAAGACAGTTCCACCATCCGGAGGAATTTGCTATTTCGGCGGTCTTTTTAAGCTTTCCGTCAACGTATTTAAGAATTGTTACGGGCATCCAGTCGCCCACAACCACCAGTGAATTTTTACCGGTGCCGTCAATATCCGCCCATTGCGCATCTGTAACCATTCCCAACTTCAATAATTCAGGGGCAACTGACGCGGTTATGTCGGTAAAATTTCCATGGCCGTCATTTCGCAACAGTTTGCTTGAAGGCGCCACGCCATAAGCACGCGGAACGCTCCGGCCGCCGATAAACAAATCCCCGTTGTTACTATTTAAGCGCACACATGAAGCGTTTACCGAAACCAGCGGCCAGCCGCTAAACTTCCTGGTAAAATTGCCTTTCCCGTCGTTGATATATAAACGCGCCAGCATATCCAACGATCCCTCCTTCTCCTGGTTACCGCCCGATACTACAACCAGGTCCATATCCCCATCATGGTCGGCATCAAAAAACAGGGCGCCTATATCTTCGCTGTTTTTATCCCGTTCAAAAACAAATTGCTTTTTTTGCATGAAGGTACCATCTGGCTGCTGGATGAAAAGTTTGGAGGTATCTCCTGCGGCCCCGCCAACAAAGAAATCTTCCAGCCCATCGCCATTCACATCGGCAACGGCGAGTTTGGGGCCTTCGGTCGATATCATTTTTGGAATTAAACGCTGCTCATCAAAATCTTTGAAATCATTTTCTCTATGGTAAATATTTCCCTTAGCCGTTGCAGCGGTTACATTATTGTAGTATGGCTTTGCCGCCGTCTTTGCTGGCACAAACGGCAATTTAGCGTCAGTTTGCTTTAAGGCAAGGGTAGTGTTTGTATTGATATTTTTCAATACCTGCATTTTCATGTCGGGCCACACCACTTTAAGGCTATCAACCTTTTTAAAGCTTCCTGTTCCAAAGTTCAGTACCGGTTCAACGCAGCTTTCGAAACCGCGAGTAGGCATTTGCTCAATAAGCTGCTGTGTTCCATTGGTATAAATTGTAACTTTCGCGCCAATCCCAAAAGTGTTCATGCCCTTGCCCTTTAAGCTTACTTTAAGATAATGCGCATGGGTGCGCTCCGCGGTCATGTTACGGTAAATAAATGCTTCGCCATTTTCGTTGTTTACCACCAGGTCCAGGTCGCCATCGCCGTCCAGGTCGCCGTATGCCGCGCCATTGCTGAAACTCGGGGTTGATAAGCCAAGCGCAAGTGTCTCATTTGCGAAGGTGAGATTCTTCTGGTTTACAAAGCCGTAGCTGCTTATACGCGTTTTTGGCATTTTGTCCAGCAGTTTTTTTGCTTTGAAGCCGCCGCGCTTAACTTCATTCAGTACTTCCTGGCTGCTAAAATAAGCAAGGAAATCCTGGTTGGTCAGGTCCCTGCTGATTCCGTTGCTCACAAAAATATCCTTCCAACCGTCATTATTAAAATCAAAACACAGCGCTCCCCAGCTCCAGTCGGTCGCATTAATGCCCGCCAGGTTGCCTATCTCGCTAAAGGTGCCGTCGCCGTTATTAAGCTGCAGGCAATTGGTAGTAAACTGGTGATGAAAACTGTTTTTTAGCTTGGCATTATACACATCGTACTCGTCAAATTTTGTCGTGGTCTTCAACCGGTAGTCATTTTCGGGCAGCATATCGGTGGTGAACATGTCCAGCAGACCATCATTATTGATATCCGCCATATCCGACCCCATTGATGACAGGCTCATATGTCCTATCGCATCGTCGCTAACTTCTTTAAATGTACCATTATGTTGATTTTTATAAAGGTAGTCATGTTCAAAAAAATCGTTCGAAATATACATGTCGTCCCAGCCGCTATTGCCAAAATCGCCCGCGGCAACACCAAGGCCAAAACCAATTTCGCTGCCATATATGCCTGCCTGCGCACTCACATCAACAAATTTTCCATTGTCGTTCCTGTACAGACGGTCGCCATTCAGCGGGTCGCGCACGTTCCGCTGATCGCGGTTATAGCCAAAACTGTCAATTGGCCGGTAGCTATTATTGAGCACAAAGCAATCCAGGTCGCCATCATGGTCATAATCAAAAAATATAGCCTGGGTTGACAGGCCCTTGTCGGCCAAACCGTATTGGGCGGCTTCCTCTTTAAAAGTGCCGTCTTTTTGGTTAATGTATAGTTCATTGGCACGGTCGGCGTTGCCGAGGCCGCCGCTGTTGCAAATGTAAATATCCAGCCATCCATCGCCGTTTATATCGACCATAGTTACACCGGTGTGCCATCTGTGGTAAACATTTAACCCGGCCCTGGCCGTTACATCCTCAAATTTCCAGTTGCCTTTGTTCAGATAAAGTTTGCACTCACCCTGGTTAGAGGTAAAGAAAATATCAGGTTTGCCATCGTTGTTCACATCGCCGATGGCAACCCCGCCGCCGTTATAAAAGTTACGGTAATTAAACACGTTAAAATTACCATCCTCAATTACCTTATTGTTAAAAGTTATGCCGGTAGCTGATGATGGCATCCGCTTAAACAGGGTATCTTCCTGGGCAGGTTGATCACTGTGACGGCATGAAACGAGAAAAATAGGCAAAATAGAAAAGATAACAGCGGCAATCCGGGTTCGCATATAAGAATATCTGTATAAAAATAAGAAAACAGAGTAGCAATTGCTTACTACTCTGTTAAAAAGGATGTCAATATCGTATTAATAACCTGGGTTCTGGTGCAGGTTAGGGTTCGAAAGTAACTCAGGCGCAGGTATCGGGAAAATAAAAGTATGCGTGTCGCCGTCGTCAGTTTTAGCCGGGGTACGGGCACCTGTAAAGTAATGCGTCCCGGTTGCTACTTCAAAACGGATCAGGTCATTCCTTCTCCAGCCTTCCCACATTAACTCCCTGCTGCGTTCGTCAAGCAAATGAGGAAGGGTAAGGTCTGCAGGGGTCCATAACGAAACACCTGCGCGGGCACGTACTTTATTAACAGCGGTAAGCGCGGTCGCCATATCGCCGTTATGCATCGAAGCTTCGGCCAGCATCAGGTAAGCATCCGCTAAACGGAAGATAACCATGTCGTTGCTTTGGTTACCAGCGGTTCCAGCCTCAGGATGATATTTTACGTTACGGGCGCCTGCCATACGGAAAGCTCCGGAAGCATCGGATAGCGAGGTAACGTTCGGGTCAAAAATTACCGGTAAATTAGCCTGGGGGTCTGTAAGCGGGGTGCCATCTGCAGCATATTGCTGTCCTACCAGGAACTGGGCTTTACGTGCGTCCGATGCATCGTATTTATTTAAAACATCGGCTGTAGAGCAGAAACCGTTCCATGGCTGTCCGGTTAAACCGTAAGTAAGGTTGTTCGAATAGTGCAGGGTCTGCATTTCCCAATTCATCCCGCCAATATGTACCTTATCAAAAGGAACCACAAAAATGTTTTCCTGCGAAATATCATTGTTAATGGAAAAATTGTCGAAATAGTTTGCCTGCAGGGCGTATTTACCAGAGTTAATCACTGCATTTAGCGCGGTGATCGCTTTGTCCCAATGCGCCGTTCCGGTGTAAACCTGGGCATTCAAATAAAGTTTTGCCAGTAACATATAACCGAAATATTGCGTTGCTTTTCCATAAGTGGTTTTATCAACGGTGGTTGATAACAATGGAATATTGGTTGTTAATTCATTTTCAAGAAAAGCATAAACGTCAGCGCGGCTTTTTTGTGTAACCTTGCTCGGGTCGGTATTAAAGTCGGTCACAACAGGTACGCTGCCGAACATATCCATAAACTGAAAAATGAAAAAAGCCCGTACTGTTTTAAGCTCTGCCACCACCGCATTATAATTTGAAGGCTTGGTTGGCAAACCGGCCAAAATGTTAAGCGTAAAGTTAACCTTTCCGATCCCATTGTTCAGATCGCTCCAGCCGCCGTCAACGAAAACATCGGGTTTAAACTTGTGTGTCCAAAGTCCCTGCCACTGGCCGCCGTCGTACCAGTCATTTCCCCTTGTTGGAACAATGATCTCGTCGGTGGTTATTTCGTTCATATTCATTACGTTGCCATCGGGTATTGCCTGCATGGCGATATATGCCGGTGCAACGCCTGCCGCAAGCTGTTCCGGCGTCTGATAAAAATTACCTACAGGCTCGGCGCTGTATAATTTTTTATCAAGCTTGGTGCATGATTGTGTTATACTGCCGACCAGTATCACTGTGCAGGCAATAATTAAAAGTTTTTTTCTTTTCATCACTATGTTTATTTACGTAATAATTTATTTTAAAGTAACATTTACCCCCAGGGTGATTGTTCTTACCCTTGGATAAAAGGCCTGATTACCGTAGTTGGCGTCGATATAAGCCGCGTTCTGGGAACCGTTTAAGTTTCTATTGAACAACAAACTTCCGCCTGCCGCGTTCTCTGTCTTAATTTCCGGATCAAGGCCGCGATATTTGGTTATTACAAACACGTTGTTCGCCGAAATAAATACTCTGAACGCACTTGCGAAACTAATATTCTTGAACGCATAGCTTAAAGAAGCGTTATCCATACGAAGGAAAGAAGCATTTTCCAGCCATTTATCTGAAGCAACCGGCGCATCCTTAATTCCATTTGTCAACGCTTCTTTGGTCACGTTGTTCCCGGGTAAGCGTGTCACGGTTTCCACATCAAGTAAAGTGTTGTCGAAGACCTTCTGTCCGTAAACTCCCCTTAAAGCAAAGTTAAGGCTCCAATTGCCGTAATCAAAATTATTTGTCATGCCATAGGTAAACTTAGGAGCCGGATCAATGTAGTGCCCCGGAGGCGAAGCATTTTGAGCGATTGTTTGCCCGTCAAACGTTTGGTTGCCCTGTGCGTCGACACCTGTGTAGTGAGGCAGGAAAAATACATAAGGGCTATAACCGGGTTTAAGGAAAGTAATGGGGTTTGAGCTTAGTCCGCGGCCCTGTGCATAACCCTGGGGTATCTGTGTAGCGTTTACCGGGTATGTATTATTTCCGATTTGAAATGAGCCGGATAAGTTGTCAATTGTTGTTTTTATAAAACTGATTTGTGCACTTGATGTCCAGTTCAGCTTATGGCCTGTAATGATCTGCCCCGTCAAAGCAATCTCAAACCCTTTGTTGGTTAATGAACCCACGTTTGCAAGAACGCTGCTATAAATAGCCGGTGGCTCGGGTAGATTATAGTAGGCCAATAAATCCTTGGTCTGATCATTGAAATAATCCATATCGCCTGTTAAACGGCCATGAAACAATGAAAAGTCAAGGCCGATATTTCGCCCGTGTCTTTCTTCCCATTTTAGCTTTTGGTTTTCCTGCTGTATAGTGGAATAAGCATTCAGGAAATATCCGGTTGATCCATCAAGATAAGTACCTACCGGTCCCACGAGCGGCAAAGAGCGATATGGGTCGATAGCGTCAATATTACCGGTAACACCATAACCGCCCCTTAGTTTCATGTCATCTATCCAATCCACGTTTGCAAGCAAGTCTTTCTTAAAGCGATAAGCCAGGTCGAACGATGGAAAATTACCCCAATGCTCCTGGTCGCCGGTTTTAGAAGTACCATCCCGGCGGAATGTTGCTGTTACATAAAAACGGTTATCGTAGTTGTAGGCAACCCTGCCAAAAAATGAGATCAGCGGAAACTCGGATTTATACGAATTGATCACGTTAAACAATGTATTACCCGATCCCAGGTTATTATCCAACTCACTGGGTGTAATATATTGCTGGCCTTCTGCCAGGAAATTGTTATATAAATAATCATTATATTCATAAGCTCCCAACACGGTGAGTTTGCTTTTTCCAAAGGCTTTATCATAATTGATGTGCACATTGGTTTTGTAGGAGTTTGTGTTCTCCTGCGCCTGGCCTGCCGAGTTTACATTGCCTTCGAGCGGAAAAGTAGGAGTAAATGAATGCTGCTGGCTATTATTGCGCGTAATAGCTGCCTGTCCGCCTATTTTTAAGGCGTCAGTAATGCTATAATCAACCGATCCATTGATCAATGTGAGGTACTCATAATTCCGGTTATAGGATTGTTGTATGTGCTCAACCGGGTTGGCTTCATTAAAATCGCTGTAGGCATAATAGCTGCCATCGGGGTTTTTAACCGGGAATGTTGGCGGCGAGTTATACAGGAAGCTAAAGTTGGCATAATCAGTAAGGTCACGCACGGTGCTTACATTCTGTATACCCATTTTAATATCAAGCTTATCATTTAAAGCCTTCTGTTCAGCAGCGAACCGCAATCCTAATTGCTGTTTACCTGAATTCAGGATAATACCTTGCTGGTCTGAATAGTTAACAGAACCAATGTAGTTAAAGCTATTTGTTCCTCCCGAAATCTGTACTGTGTGGCGTTGCTGGTAAGCAGTGCGGCTGATGGCTTTTTGCCAGTCGGTATTTGCACCTTTGTCAAGGGCGCCGAGGTTTGGAACAGCAGCGCGCAATTGATCTGCGGTCAGCAAGTCGTAATATTTACTCTGCGAGCTTGTACCTACCAATCCGTCATAAACAACGGTAGTTTTACCTGCCGCGCCTTTTTTGGTTGTAACCATAATAACGCCGTTTGCGCCCCGCGCACCGTAAATTGCTGACGCTGAAGCGTCCTTTAAAACGTCGTACGAAGCAATATCATCCGGCGGGATGTTCTGGAACTGGTTCGGATCATCCAGGATCACCCCGTCCACCACAAACAGCGGGTTTAAGCCGCCCGTAATCGATGCCTGGCCGCGTAAACGGATAGAGGCATTTTGGTTGGGGTCGCCACCTGGCTGGGTAATCACCAAGCCTGCTACTTTACCCGCTATCTGGTCTATCGGGTTGATGATAGCGCCCTGGTTAAAGTCCTTAGCCTGTACGTTGGCCACCGCCCCGGTTACGTCTTTTTTACGTACGGTACCGTAACCAATTACCAATACTTCGTTAAGCGTACTGTTGGCCGGTTGAAGGCTGATGGTCATAGTCCCGGAGGTTATCGGCACGTCCACGCTAACATAGCCGATATAGGTAACAGTAAGGGTCGTTACTGAAGCCGGCGCGGTCAATTTAAAAGCACCGTTGATGTCGGTTACTGCACCGCTGGTTGATCCCTTAGCCAGGACAGATGCACCGATGATCGGCGATCCGTCTTTTGAGTCGATTACCTTACCTGTTACTGTTTTGTTTTGAGCCATAGCTGGTACAACAAAAAAGCATAATAAGATTAAACAACTTAATTTGAGTAAATTTTTAAAATTCATAAAATTGGGTTTGAAAGGTTTATTTGTTGTTTGGTTGAACGCATATTAATTAATTGAGAATGCTGTAAGCGGGGTGGTACTTGTGTTTATCGTTTGGATTCAAGGCGTACAGTTCGGCAATAATCAATGCCAGGAATCAGGGAGGCATATTTTTATCATGATATTGTTTAATAAGAATATTAAAAATCATATCAAATTAGTCAGGATGTTTGGTTATATAATTTGGTTATTGTTCGGCCTTGTCGCCAGGTATCGGAAACCAGGTTGGTTAAACCTGCCACTTTACAAATCTTCTTAAATTAAATTGTGATACCTGATTACATACAAAGTAAAAAAGACGTTACAGTATTACCTATTTGTTTACTGAAAATTTAAAAATATATTGCGTTTTCAAAATATAATATATTCAAAATCAAATACTTCAAAAATTAAGTATATAAAAAAATATAAATAAAATTTAACCAATACAGGTATTAATTTAACATTGTCGCATTAGTTAAACTTTTTAAAGAAACAGCAACCGGCCGCTAATAATATATGTCAATTTAACAATAATTATCTTAAATAGCCGGTACAAAAGTGAATGTGGCTCATTTCTAATTTGCCGGCGGCAGGAATGGTGGCATCGGGTCAGCTGTTATACTTAGTGCCTGATCCTGGCCTTCCTGGTTATTGATTCCTGTCTAATCGTGGTCAAGACTTATTCGGTATATCCACCGCCTTAATTGCCATGATCTTTTGATCAAACTGGTCGCTGGGGACAAGGGCCTTGGCCTTTATCCGCATTTTGTAAACGTATATCGTGTTTACAGAATATTCAAGAATATTGGCAATAGTTTCATTATCGTTTATCCCCAGCCGCATTAAAGCAAAAATGCGAAGGTCGGTATTCAGCACCTCATGGTCCTTAGGCCATATCTGGTCTTCCTTTTTCAGCAGTGAATTAAACACGGTAATAAAATTGGGGAATATCTTGAGAAACACATGATCGAAAGTATAGAACAATGTGTCGCGCTCCTTTTTAATATTTATCTCGTTAAACGATAGCAATATATCATCATATTTTTTGATCGATAACTTGCGCTCAACGTTTCTTTTAAGCTTTTCCAGCTTTAATATGTAGCCTGATATTACATTGAAAAAATAACCTATATATTCCTCCTTAATGTGGGTATCCTCGCTTAGCTTGTTATTTATGATTTCGAGCTGTACATTTTTTTCTTCTATTATTTTCTCCTTCGCTCTCAGCCTTCGTAATTGAATGAATACAATAAACGATACCAGCGTAACCAAAGTGGCTACTACGGCGATCGACAAGAAATAGATCAGGAACCTGTTTTTTTCGTTTTCGGTTGTGATGTTTATCTGTTCTTCCACAATTGGCAAAACCGCCCCGATCTTTATTTTTCGCAGCCTTGCCCCATAGTATTGGGCATCGTCCATTGCTTGTTTTATAAACAGGTAAGCATCCTTTACGTTCCCATCTATGTACAATTGCTGGCCGAGTTTAAAAAGTGCAAGCGTTTCTTTGGTTGATGAGCGAATATCATTTATGGCCCCTATCGCCAAAAGGTTGGTGCGGGTACCGGTATCATACAGGCCGTTATAAAAAAAGCTGAGGCCGGTGGCCACCATGGCGCGTTGGTGTGCCGTAAGGTCGTAATGGTCAAGCAGTTTAATGTAATAGGGCGACGGCGTCTGGAGTTGCCCTGCTACCACCTGCTTATTGCCAAGATGGTAGAGTTGTTCAAACGAATTGGGTTTACAAAATGCTATAGCCGAGTCGATATATTTAACCGCTTCGCTCTGATCGTAAGGGGCATATGTCTTGTCGCTGTTGTAATCCGCCAGGTCTGAATATGCGCGTGATTTTATCGAATAGTACTCCAATTTTGAGTCGTCGCTCAGCAAACGGCTGTTTATCTGGTTCAATAGCTCAAACGTTTCCTTGAACATACCCGAGGATAACAGGATGAAGCTTAATTTTATCCTGCTGTCGTACTGCTTGGGTAGGTCGTTCGTTACCCGGCTGATGTTGAGTAATTTTTGCGTGTATACGTAAGCGGAATCAAACTGGTAAACTTTATATTCTTCGTATAACCTTGTGCAAAGCTGATATTGGCTTTTATAATCGGTAGCGGGGGTAGTGGCAAGTTTTTGTTTTAAATTTTTTATGCGAAGCTCTTTTTGGTCATCATAGATTTTCTTTTTTGAAAGTTCGTTTTTTAAAACCGCCAGCAGGCTGTCGGTCCTTGCAAATGAAAAAGCTGAATGTGCAAAAAATACCAGGAACAGGATTGGTATAAATATTCTCATAGTAAATCAGGTTAATCCGAACGGACTAAGCTAATCTTTTAAAATAATAATAAAAAGGGAATTATAAAGCAATTTTCAATTACCTATGCGCTAGCCGGTTAAACCGGGCGTATTAGGCTATCGCCCTATAGCTGATCAAAATGATACAGGCTAAGCAGGTTTAGCAACACGCCGTTTGTCCACCCAAAGCCATCCTGCAAGGGATATTCGCCGCCGCCGGCCTTTACATCAGGATCTATTACGTTGTATTTTTCCATCAATTTTCCCGTATTGTTAAATACGTCAATATTCGTCCTGATCCAGTTAGTTGCTATACTGCGGGCCAGGGTATTTTGGTGGTAGTTATTTAAGCCGTCGATGGCCATGTACTGTAAGGGCGCCCAGGCATTCGGGCTATCCCATTGCTGGCCCGATCGTTTAAGCGTGGTTACCAAACCGCCGGCCTTTAAGAATTTTGTCTTCAGCCCCGATCCAACTTTATCAGCCTGCCTTTTGTCGGCAATCTTAAATTCGAGCGGGAACACCCCGGCAAGGGTTTCATTCGGCGTAGTGCGTTTCAGTTTCCAGTCGTAATCCATAAACCAGCCATTTTTTTCGCTCCAGCTGTACTTTAATATCGCCTTTTTGCGCAGCAGGGCTTTTGCGGCGTAAAATTCGTATTCTTTTTTATTTCCCTGCAGCTGGTATGATTTTGCCACAGATAGTTCAAGATGATAAAGCAAACAATTTAAATCAACAGGAATGATAAACGCAGTGCGTATAGTTTCCAGTTTGCCGGTTGTGTCAAGCCAGCGGGTACTAAAATCCCATCCGGATTCGGCTGCGGCGCGTATATTGCGATAAAACTCTGTCGGTTTTTGTTTGGTCAGCTTAACAGCGGTCGAATCCTTTTTAAATGATTCTTCGCGTGGTTTATCCGAATCATCCCAATACCGGTTCAATATTTCTCCGCCGGGCATCTTTACCACATTGCGATATGCCTGCCCGGGCTTTAGTTTGTCGGCCCCACGCATCCAGAAAGCATATTCTTTTAACAGCTCAGGCTGGTATTTTACGATCACCTGCTCGCCTTCGTCCTTTGCAAGCAAATCGATCATCATCGAAAAAAATGGCGGCTGCGACCTTGTCAAATAATAAGTGCGGGTTCCGTTTGGTATAAATCCGTACTTATCGATCATATACGCAAAATTACCTATCATGCTTTGTATGATCTTTGTTTTATGGCTTTGCTGCAGGCCCAGCATGGTAAAGTAAGAGTCCCAATAATAGGTTTCGCGGAACCGGCCGCCGGGCACAATAAAATCATTTGGCAAAGGCAGCAGGGACGAATATTTTGAAACGGTATCGTGCCGCCGGTAAAGCACCTGCCACAAGGTATCAATATGCTTTACTATGCCTGCCGAAATATCGCTTTTAAAAATATCATTATGCGTGCCTGGCAAAGTAAAATTTTGATTGACAAATTTTTTGAGATCGAAACCCGGTTTATCTTTTTGCTCGTTATAATCCTTCATGATTAAAACCGGATCGCGCTTTGCCGTAGCGTCGACAAAAGTTTTACTATCGGGAAAAATGTCAGACATCTGCACAGCTTCGAAAAGCCCCGGAAATAATTGCCGCGGCGTCAGGATTTGGGAATAGCTGAAAATATACGCTATTATGAACGACAGCGTTAGCAGTATCTTTTTCATGTTAAATAAACTGAGCAATGAATAAACAGGTTGTGGTTTACAATGTTGTGGCGCTATTGCCAGGTACAACAAAGTAATAAATCGGTTACAGAATTACCTATTTGTTTACTTAAAATTTAAAAATAAACGCATTTATATAAACATAATTTACTACTAATCAATGTATTAAAAAATCAATTCCCGAAAAGAATATAAGTATTATTTAAGGGCGGCTTTTATTTTAGTTTTAAGGGGAAAAGAATTTTCAAAAAATATTTGCGCAAGTAAATACTTGCATTTATATTTGCAAGCACTTACTTGCATATTTATGAAAGCCCGACGCGACGTTTACCAGGCCATAGCCGACCCAACCAGGCGGGCCATTATCAGCATGATCGCCTCTGGGCCGCATAACGTAAACTCCATTGCTGAAAAATTTGATATGACCCGCCAGGCTATCTCCCTGCACGTAAAGATTTTAACCGATTGCGGCCTTATTACAATTAAACAACAAGGCCGCGACCACTTTTGCGAAGCCCAACTAAACCGGCTCGGGGAAGTATCAGCCTGGATAGATCAGTACCGGCAGCATTGGGAAAGTAAATTAGATACACTGGAAACATATCTTGAGGAACTAAAAAAAGAAAAGCATGGAAAATAAAAACAGCACACACGATCGCGAGCTTATTATTTCAAGAACGCTGAATGCACCCGTTGAATTAGTTTGGGAAGCCTGGACTAAGCCGCAACATATTGCCAAATGGTGGGGGCCTAACGGGTTTACAAATACCATAACTAAAATGGACATGCGGCCCGGCGGCGAATGGGACCTGGTGATGCATGGCCCCGATGGGACCGATTACAAAAACAAAAGCCTTTTTAGGGAAATTATCCCTTTTAAAAAGATTGTTTATGAACATATTTCCGGCCCGAGGTTTGTAGCAACTATTGACTTTGAAGCCATGGGCGAACAGACCCATATTAACTGGCACATGCTTTTTGAGTCGGCAGAGGAGTTTATCCGGGTAGTAAAAACCTTTAAGGCCGATGAAGGCCTGAAGCAAAATGCAGAGAAACTAAGCGTTTACCTAACCGGGTTGAAAAGTAGAGCCTGAGCATGCAAGGTTATTAATGAGCGCTAAATTCTTAATTTCGACCGTTCTATTGTTGGTAACGTCTGATATTTTTAAACGTACAAACAAATATGCCAATGGAAAATGCAATGACATCAGGCTATGCCCCGGTGAACGGCTTGAAAATGTACTACGAGGTACATGGCTCCGGCAACATGCCCTTAGTACTTATACACGGCGGCGGCTCCACGATTGAAACAACCTTTGGCCGCATCCTCCCCATCCTTGCAGCTGATTTTAAATTAATTGCAGTTGAACTGCAGGCCCATGGCAGGACGAGTGACCGGAACGCGCCGGAATCCTTTCAACAGGACGCGGACGATGTTGCCGCCCTGCTTAAATACCTCAACATTGAAAAAGCCGATTTTTTTGGCTTCAGCAATGGCGGCAGCACGGCCATGCAAATTGCAATCCGGCATCCGGCTATGGTTAACAAGATAATAGTTTCCTCCGGCGCTTATAAAAGGGATGGATTTGTACCGGGTTTCTTCGATGGCATAAACCACGCAACTTTAGCTGATATGCCTGCAATTTTACAGCAGGCTTATCTGAAAGTAAAACCGGACAAAAACGGCTTGCAGGTAATGTTTGAAAAGGATGTGGCGCGGATGGCGACTTTTAAGGATTGGCCGGATGATGAATTGCGGGCTATAAAAGCGCCAACGCTTTTTATGGCGTCCGACAATGACGTAATGACGGTTGAGCATACCACTCAAATGTCGCGCCTGGTACCGGGGGCCAAGCTGGTGATATTGCCGGGCGGTCATGGTGCGTTTCTGGGTTCAGCCGAATCGGGGTTGCCAAAAGAAAGCCAAATGCCGGCAATAACAGCTGCGCTGGTCGGGGATTTTCTGAATGAATAAGTCTGCCGTTTAAGACAGTTCCTTCAATCACACCTGAATTATGTTCAGGAAGGGTTTTCGATTTGATTTCATGAGGCAGGCCATAAACAGCTTCCACGCGCTACGTTAGGCATTTAACCCATATCAGCATGCAGATCAGCACATAGCGGTATTTAATGGAGAGGTTTTTGTATATAATATCCCATGAGGTTTTTTTGTGGGATATTTGTTTTGTTCATAGTTACGCTCGCTTGTAATAAACCGGAGACCCCGTCAGTTTCCGGCCCTGATCGTCCCTTGCCTCCGCTCACGCCCGGTACTGAAGATCATCGTATCCGCATTGAAACAGGTAAAACAACACCTGCTGAGGTGGTAGATTTTGCGCGGTCCCTTACTTGCATCCCTTATAAATATGGCTCGGTAAGCCCCGAAGAAGGATTCGATTGCTCGGGCTTTGTGACCTATGTTTTTAATCATTTTGGTATACAAGTACCCCGGCCGTCGGTTGACTACACTTATGTAAATCGGGCCGTCGATATAAAGCAGGCGAAGCCGGGCGACCTGATATTTTTCACCGGTACCGACAGCACGATACGGGTGGTAGGGCATATGGGCATAGTTGTATCAAACAAAGGCAACAACCTCACTTTCATTCATGCCACTTCGGGCAAAGGCTATGGGGTTACCGAAACGCCTTTAAACCTTTACTACCAGCAAAGGTATATGAAAACCATCCGGGTATTTCCGCAAAACGACAAGTAGCGGCGCTGTTAAAACTAACTTACAGTTTCAGGATTGGGCAGGCGGATGATACGGTGGCTGTATTGTGCGTCCCGTTCTGAATGGGTTACCATGATAATCGTAGTTCCCTGTTTATTCAAATCGGTCAGCAAGTCCATCACCTCTTCGCCGTTGCCGCTGTCCAGGTTTGCAGTAGGTTCATCGGCAAGTATCAGTCCTGGCCGGTTTACTACGGCCCTCGCCAGGGCCACACGCTGCTGCTGGCCGCCCGACAACTGCTGCGGATAGCTTTTACGACGCTGGATGATCTGTAATTTGTTCAGTACCTCGTCTGCTCTTCTAACCCTTTCAGATCCCGGTAAGCCCCGGTAGATCATTGGTAATTCAACATTTTCAAATACCGTAAGGTCGTCGATCAGATTGAAGGTCTGAAATAAAAAGCCGATATTTTCTTTGCGGAGATTAGCGCGTTTACGTTCATTGATATGGGTAACCTCACTGCCGTTAAAAAAATAACTGCCCTGATCAGGTTCGTCCAGCATGCCCAATATATTGAGCAGCGTTGATTTACCGCAACCCGAGGAGCCCATAATGGCAACAAACTCCCCCTGTTCAACTTCTATGGATAAATTCCTGAGCGCAGGAATTTCCATCTTGTCTATACGGTAATGTTTTTCGAGATTGGTGGCTTTTATCATTGATTTTTTCTTAGGATTCCGAAAAAAACAAATAAGGATAACCCTGTTACCATAAATAGCGTGCCAATAGTAAAACACGCTAATTATCAAGTTGTTATGACGAATAAATGCCAGCGCGCGTACGGTTTCGTAACAACGGGTGCCCGAAAGCGATACAAAAGTTTACGGATTATTTCCTTTTGTTTAAACCCTTACTCATCAGCCAGTTCTATCCACACCGGCCCATGATCGCTCGATTTTTCCCAGCCGCGAACGTGCCTGTCGACCCCCCCGGCTACAAGGCGGCGCTCCAGTTGCGGGCTAAGCAGAAAATGGTCGATACGCAGACCCGCGTTACGACCGTATGCATCGCGGAAATAATCCCAGAAGGTGTATATCACCTCGTTGGGATAAAGCTTGCGGATGGCATCGGTCCATCCCTGCGAAACGAGGTTTTTAAACGCGGCGCGCGTTTCGGGCCGGAAAAGCGCGTCATTCACCCAGCGTTCGGGTTTATAAACATCCAGTTCCCTAGGCATAACGTTATAATCGCCGGTTAATATCACCGGCATATCCGAGGCCATAAGCTCCGCGGCATGAAGCGTTAGCCGCTCAAACCAGCGCAGCTTATAATCAAATTTAGGCCCAGGCGCCGGGTTACCGTTCGGCAGGTAAAGGCACCCGATAGTAATGCCGTTCACAAACCCTTCAATATAGCGGCTATGGCTGTCGTCCGGATCGCCCGGAAGGGCGCGCCGCATTTCCCGGATCTCTGTGTCCCGCGCCAGAATGGCCACACCGTTCCAGCTTATTTGTCCGTGCCATATCGCATTGTAGCCCGCATCCAGCAAAGCTTGTTCAGGGAATTTCTCCTGGGGCGCTTTTAGTTCCTGCAGGCAAACCACATCCGGCTCTGTTTCCTCAAGCCAGCGAAGCAATACCGGCAGTCGCGCATTAATGCTGTTTACATTATAGGTGGCTATTTTCATGATAAATTTATTGTAAACCGATAATTATATAGTTATTTCAATTAAAGGATAATATTAGCAATTAGCTTTTAATCATCCAATAAATTGCCCTGTTTTACTACTTTTCAGACTTGCGATCCTCGAATTACGAAGTTTTTTTTCTGCGCAAATAATGTGACACATCCCAATCACTTTACATTACAACCACATTTCTTTAGGTACCTTTGCCGAATTATATGAGACAACTTAAAATAACCCAATCAATAACCAACCGCGAGTCACAATCGCTTGACAAGTATTTGAGCGAGATCGCGAAAGTTGACCTGATAACAGCGCAGGAAGAAGTAATACTGGCCCAAAAGATACGCGAAGGAGACCTGGCTGCTTTAGAACGCCTGACAAAAACTAACCTGCGTTTTGTTGTGTCGGTTGCAAAACAGTACCAAAACCAGGGGCTGACACTTGGCGATCTTATAAATGAAGGCAACCTGGGCCTGATAAAGGCCGCAAAGCGTTTTGACGAAACCAAGGGCTTTAAATTTATATCGTACGCTGTATGGTGGATACGGCAATCTATTTTGTCCGCAGTGGCGGATCAGAGCAGGATAGTCCGCCTGCCGCTAAACCAGGTGGGCTCATTAAGCAAGCTGCGCAAATCGTCCTCCAAATTGGAGCAGCAACTGGAACGGGCGCCCACCCCCGAAGAGCTGGCCGAAGACCTGGAGATCACTGTACAAAAAGTCTCCGATTCTTTAGCCAATACAGGCCGTCATTTATCATTTGATGCCCCTTTTGTAACAGGCGAGGAAAATACGCTGCTGGACGTTATGCAAAGTCCGGATGCAGGTACCGACAGTATGCTGATCAGCGATTCGCTGTCGCAGGAGATAAAACGTTCACTCGGCATTTTGGCGGAACGCGAAAGACAGGTGATCGTCCTGTTTTTTGGTTTGGAAAGCGTTGCGACACATTCCCTGGAAGAAATAGGCGAGAAATTCAGCCTGACACGCGAACGTGTGCGGCAGATAAAAGATAAGGCATTAATGCGGCTGAGGCAAAATTCGAAGGCAAAATTATTGCAATCGTATTTGTAATAAGTGCACGAACGGCCTTTATATTTAAGAGAATTGCAGAAGATGTATCAATAAAGATACAATAAATCAGATTTGTAATCCTAATCTCTATATTAGCGGTTATGTACAACCGCCGAAAATTTATCAAATTATCAGCCGCAGGCGCATCGCTGGCGGCTTTTTCTTCATCCGCATTTGCTAAGTCAGCATTTTTATCGCCGGCGCGCCGTTTCCCCATCGTTATTTCGACCTGGGATTTTGGCGTTGCGGCTAATAGGGAGGCATGGAAGACATTGGTGAAAGGTGGTCGCGCCCTGGATGCCGTCGAAGCCGGCGTTCGGATACCAGAAGCCGATTTAAATAACCATACCGTAGGCAGGGCAGGTTATCCCGACCGCGACGGCCATGTTACGCTTGACGCATGTATCATGGACGAACAGGGTAATTGCGGTTCAGTTGCAGCCATCGAGTACATCGCACACCCCATATCCGTTGCCCGCCTGGTGATGGAAAAAACTCCGCATGTGATGCTGGTTGGCGAGGGCGCTACCCAGTTTGCAGTTGAGCAAGGGTTTAAAAAAGAAAAACTATTAACACCCGCCTCAGAAAAGGCCTGGAAAGAATGGCTTAAAACCGCTAAGTACTCCCCCGTAAAAAATATCGAGAACAAGCAACATGCGCCCGGCAATAAATACAACCACGATACTATCGGTATGCTGGCCATTGATGCAAAAGGAAATATATCCGGAGCGTGCACTACCAGCGGCATGGCGTTCAAAATGCATGGCCGTGTTGGCGACAGCCCAATTATTGGCGCCGGCTTGTATGTAGACAATGAGGTTGGCGGCGCTACTTCAACCGGTGTCGGCGAAGAAGTGATACGTAATGTGGGCAGTTTTTTGGTAGTTGAATTGATGCGCCAAGGTTATTCGCCCGAGAATGCCTGTAAAGAGGCCGTAAAGCGCATTATAAAAAAGAAACCCGGCACCGCAAAAGACATACAGGTTGGATTTTTAGCCATCAATAAAAATGGCGAGTATGGCGCCTATGCCATACAAAAGGGATTTTCATTCGCCGTATGCAATGCTGAAAAACAAGACCTGATTATACCAGGAAAAAGCTTTTATTGACCGGATTATGGGTCATGGTTTGACCATCCCCCGATTTTTTATGGCAAAATTTGTTAAAAATTCAATTGCACAAAAACCATTTAACCTAAGATTTGTAAAAAGACAGTTGAACACCGTGCAATTGCAATCCCGCGAACACACCATGAACCACCAACTATGAAACATGAACAAAGTATTGCTTGAAGTTTGCGCCAATTCTGTTACTTCTGCTGTGGCAGCGCAGGATGGCGGCGCTTCACGTGTTGAGCTTTGCGAAAACTTGTATGAAGGCGGTACAACACCCTCGCACGGCGAAATATTGCTGGCCCGAAAACTGCTTCACATTAAACTATATGTACTAATAAGGCCCCGGGGCGGAGATTTTTTGTATTCAAGCCTGGAGTATGAGATAATCACCTCAGATGTAAAATATTGTATTGATGCGGGCTGCGATGGGATTGTTATCGGTATGCTTAACGCTGACGGCAGTATAGATAAAGAACGATGCGGAAAACTGGTGGAGATGGCAAGAAACTGGGGCCTGGGCGTTACGTTTCACCGTGCCTTTGATATGTGTGCTGATATGAACCAAGCCCTGGAGGACATTACAGCACTTGGCTGTGAACGCATTTTAACATCGGGCGGCAAAAGTACAGCCATGGAAGGCTCGCGTGTGATTGCCGAACTAATAAAGCAGGCTGCCGGCCGGATCACCATTATGCCGGGGAGTGGTATTAACGAAAACAATGTTGCCGATCTTGTACAATTTACCTCGGCTGCCGAAATTCATGCATCCGCCAGGGTACGCATGCAAAGCAAAATGGATTACAAAAACGACCACATTATAATGGGCGACAATTACGGCGATGAATATATATACGACATGACTGATACCGAGCGGGTAAAAAATATCCTGAAATTAGCCAACGGTTAGTCTAATGGAATACTTGGGGCCGGTTCCCGGCGAACAAAAAAACGCAAAACATCCAATTTTACGCAGAAAACCGGCGCCCTAATTTGCGATCAAAATTTATTCCGGCTCAAATTATGCGCAATTTTCCGGGAACGTTCCCGGCAATAATTTAATCTTAAAGAAAAAAAGCTTAGTGTACAAATTACGGGCGCATGCATGCAAAACATTGGTTTTTGCGGTGGCTTTGCATAAAAAGCCATATTTAACCCTTGTGAAATTAAATAAAATAAAATTATTCTTTAAATTAAATTTTAGTAAATATTTGTTTTGAAATTAATTTCAATATTTACTTAAAATTAATTTGGAAATATTGATCATAACCGTAACTTAGTTTCGCCATGTATCACTAAACCAACATATAACCAAACATAACGCCCACTACCCTATTCGTTTAAATTAAAAAAATTGATAGCCGCTTAATTGCAACTATGCGGGTGTGTTATGCCAAAACGCCGGCGATCGTCAAGATTCCGGGCTAGGGGTATAGATATCTGTCGGGGAAGAATTAAGCGCTAAGATGCTGTTGCGCAGTTCTTAACCAAGTGCTTGAATAATGATAAGCATCGCCTTCCGGGAACGTTCCCGGAAAATTTGATAAGAAGAATAACACCAATAAATTAAATACCAATTATTAAAACCAATCATTATGAAAAAAAATCTCTTCATGCTAACCCGGGCTTCCCTCTGCCTGGCATTGTTATTAACTTTTTCCCAGTGCCAAAAATCCGGGATAAAGGCTGTAGCGCCTGCTAATTCGGGCATAATAAAAAACAAACCGTTTTTCACCGATGCCGCACCCGGCCCCGGCGGCGGCGTGCTGATGCAGGCTTTTTACTGGAATACGCCGAACACTTCATCGTGGTGGGCTAATATAAACAGCAAGATAGCTGCCTGGGATGCCGCAGGGATCTCGGCCATATGGCTGCCCCCGGCCACCAAAGGACAGAGCGGGAGTTCAAGCATGGGCTATGATCCTTTCGACTATTTTGATTTTGGGACCTATAACCAAATGGGTTCGGTAACCACACGTTTCGGTAATCTAACCGATCTTAATACTTTGATAACCAACGCGCATAACCACAACATACAGGTATATGCCGACATGGTTTTAAACCATTGCAGCGGCGGCACTTTAGAGGCGAACCCTTATACCGGTACAAATACTTACACCAAATTTACCCCCCTTTCCGGGAAATTTAACAGGAGCTACAGTGATTTCCATCCAAACAACATAGAGGCTTCGGACGAAGGTTCATTTGGCGGTTTCCCCGACCTTTGCCACAGGCAGGCAAATGTTTACAACTGGGTTTACAATGCATCGTACAGCATGTCGAGATACTATAAAAACACCATGCATTACGACGGATGGCGCTTTGATTACGTAAAGGGCTTTGGCGCATGGGTTGTTCAAAACTATGTAAACAGCGTGGGCGGTTTTGCCGTTGGCGAAGACTGGGACGGCAATGCTGCCAATGTACAAAATTGGGTAAACGCCACCGGCGGGACATCGGCCGCCTTTGACTTTCCTTGTTTTTATGCGATGCACTCTGCATTTGACAGCAATGACCTGACGCACTTGAACGATGACATGATGCTGAAAAGAAACGCTGCCAAAGCAGTCACTTTTGTTTCTAACCACGATACCGACATCATTGGGAATAAATATTCGGCCTACGCTTATATAATGACCCACGAGGGATATCCTTGCGTATTTTATAATGATTATGAAACATGGCTCGATAAAGGCAGGATGAATAACCTGATTTGGATACACCGGACATTAGCGGGCGGCACCACTACCAACCTGTGGTCGGCCAGTGACCAGTATATCGACAGGAGGAACGGTTATGGCGCGGCACCGGGCGTAATAGTTTATTTTAATGGCACCGATTACTGGCAGCAACAATGGGTAACCTCGAATTGGGCCAATAAGCAAATTAAAGAATATACCGGTGCTTCGGGCTGGGTGCAAACCGTAGCCGCTGATGGCAGGGTTTTGATACAAGCCCCGCCTCATGCGTATTCAATCTGGTCGATCACCGGTTATTGATTATGCAGTAGTTGATTTAAGAAACATACCTTCGGGTATGTTTCTTAATTTTTTTATCAAATTCCCACAGAAATTAATTTAAAAATGAAGCTTCCACTCTTTGTGATTTTTCCCGTTATTATCATATTCTCCGGCTGTGAAAAGCCAGGCACAAAAACAAAAAACAACCCCAATGAATTGATCTATAGCGCGGCAGATACCGCCGCCGGGGCCTTGTCGGCTGCCACCAACCTTTCCGGAGATATAGCTCGCCAGCAATTAACCGCCCAAATCAAGCTTGTCAATTCCGAATCTACTGCTATCGATATACAGGAAATCGATATTGAAACGCCTGAGGGTATCCGGTCGCAACCGCAAACAGGCAGTGTCTCATTTTCGCTAAAGCCGGGCAAGGATACAAGCCTGTCTTTAGAATTCCACCCGTTAAATGACCTGATTCTATACCAAACTACTGGCCTGCCGGGCGATCTTAAACCGGCTTACAGTGTATTAATCACTTATAAAACTGCCGCAAACGAAAGCCCGGCATCCCTGGCGATAAAGTCGAAGGCGGAAGATGGCGCTTACAAGGATTATACAAGGGCGCATAAAAAGATACTCACCGGCTACTCGTTTAATACCAAAACAAGCTTCAATGAAACAGAAAAAAGATACCTTTCAACATTAAAGCAGTCTGCCCAACCCCCGTTTGTTTATTTAACCGAGCAGGAGATAGCCATTTGTGGCCTCAATTTCCGGTTGAAGAGCTATGATAAGGATGACACCCTCCATGCTGAACTATTTGTTGTGAATCACAGTGAATTCCCGGTTAAAGTTATACCTGATGCCTTGGATATAGCTGGCGGCGAAACCCAGCCCGGCAAGGGCAAGGTCGTGAGCCTCGAAAAAATATCCGGCGCGCAGCAGGACCAAACCATGATGGAAAAAGGCGACAGGGTTTTGATCCACCTTAAAAAGTACCACAAAACCAAAACAGCGGCAGACAGGCCGGTTTTTCATATCCGCAATGCTTTTATGCTGTCGGGCAAAAAGCCGCTGTTTAACCAGGATATTGAGCTATTGCCAAACCAATTTTAAAACAGGGCGAAATGTAAATTTCTACAGAAATAGCTAAGCCAGCCGGCACACAAGTTGTGAAGACGTGTTTATCGCAGCTCAGTTATTTGGTGTTCCATTTAAACCATTTAATACCCAGGGTGGTGAAGACAATGGTATAGCCTACGGTCGCCAAAAGCGCAAGGGTAGCATCGTAATTCCATTTATCCAGTTCCATGCCCGTAGAAAGAATAGTTTTGACCGTTCCATAAGGCGAGTATTGAACCGCCTTGTCGACTATATCTCCCAATTGCCCTAGCTCACCAAACATGCCAATTATAATAAACGCTAAATATACCAGCCGGGTGGTTGAATTAATTGTTTCGGGGCTTTTTATAAAGCCAACTATCATCTGTCCAAGGCTTAGGGAAACTGCCCCCCCTATTATAGCCGTTAAATAGGTAAAAGCGTAAGCACCGGGGCTTAACGTTATTTTGTCGTAATCATCCCCAATAATAAAAACTGCTGTAGTGATAATTATGATCATAGCTAACTGCACCAGGAGCCGGCTCATTATAATAGCCCACGACGGTACCGGCGCAACCCGCAGCCGCTGAAATATCCCTTTGTCCCGATCACGGGCGATGGCATTTGAGTAACCCATCAGGCCCGAGGCAAAAAGACCGATGGTTATACTGTTTGAAAGAACAAAAGGGCCGCCAACTGTTTTAACTAAACCTTTCCAGGAGATGATAATAATTACGGGTACAATCAGCGTAAGCACCACCGCCCGCCGGTTTCGCCATTGCGTGGTAAAATCGGCCCGCAAAAGCGATGCAAGAACGGTGGATGTTTTTGGGATTACAGTCTGCATTGGTTATTTAATTATTGAATTGTCGAACTATTGAATTATTGAATTTTGAGCGATTACTCACTACTCACCACTCACCACTCACCACTATCCCCTTACCGCTTTGCCCGTGAGTGCTATAAACACGTCTTCGAGCGTTATTTTTCCTCTTCGCGATACAGCTATAACCTCGGGGTCGTTTTTGTGTTTATCGATCAACGCATCGGGGGTATCTATTGCGATCACCCGGCCATGATCGATAATGGCGATCCGGTCGCAAACAGATTCTGCTTCCTCCATGGAATGGGTGGTGAGCAAAACGGCGTGCCCCTTTTCTCTGATGGCCTCAATACGTTCCCAAAGCTGCCTGCGCGACTGGGGGTCAAGGCCCGTTGTCGGTTCATCCAAAAGAACCAGCCTGGGGTTATGGATAGTGGCGATGACCAGCGATACCCGTTGCTGCTGCCCGCCCGATAGCTGCCCGAATTTTTTGAAAGCCTGGTCTTCCAGGTTGATGTCCCTCAAAATGGCGAGGACATTTTCTTTGGTTAAATTCAAGCCGTATATGCCGCCATACAGCTGCAAAACTTCCATCACGTATAATTCAGGCTGGAAACTTGTCGACTGCAGCTGAACGCCCAGCGAGGCCTTTGCATGCAACGGTTTTTCGGCTGCGTTGTTGCCGTCGACAATGATTGTACCGGATTGCGGTTTCAAAAGCCCCTCCAGCGCGCTAAGCGTACTTGTTTTGCCGGCGCCGTTTGGCCCTAAAAGGCCGAATATCTCTCCCTGCCTTACACTGAATGAAACATTTTGCACGGCCTGAAAACTGCCATAATACACGTTTAAGCCGTCGACGGTTAAAATATTAGCTGCATGCTGGTCCATTTATTTTGGTTTGGTTTGACTATACCCGCAGACGATCACCGCGGGATTTCTCGGCTAAAATAAGAAAATGGCGACAGGTTGGACCAGTTGTTTTTTAAATAGCGTTTTCACGCTTTATTTTCATCCTTTTCAACTTCTTCCCTTTCAACAGTGATGGTACACTCACCGATCAGAGCCGCCAGTGCGCCCACCGCTGCCAATACCGGCAATAACAATGCACCTACTACGCCAATAGTGAGCGGAAACGACATCACTTCCTTTCCCGCCTTATCTGTAATGGTAATCTTCCGGACATTACCTTCTGCTATCAGCTCCTTTACTTTTTTGAGCAATGCTTCCCCATTAATGGAGAATGATTCTTTATTTGTCATACCTGCAATTTAATTAAAAATGAATGGCTGCAAACAAACCCTCGTCTCAGGAAATAGGTTAGCGCCAATGAAATAAATACCCAATGTAACTAACCTTTTGATTAAAAATACTAAGGTTAGTTACATTGATTTTTAAATTTTTCAGGCATGCGCGGGTTCTTTCTTGCCGTTCCTTTCAAAAAATTTTTCCATAATGTCAGGCGCTTTTTCTAAAATCGCGCCAAGGCCTTTTGAAGAACGGGTGGGAATAAACTGTATCTCGTTGCCTTTTGTTACTAAAAAGCCAACAGGCCCCATGCCTATTCCCGCGCCCCCGCCAACCCCTGTGCCTTCGCCTTCGCCAGCGGTCTTCGAGTTGCCTTTACCTTCGCCGCCGCCGCTGCCCAGCCCAAGGCCCACCGACATTACAGGCACACAAGTATATTCGCCCAATTGAAATTGCTGGCCGATAATTGTTTCGGTCTTTACTTCTGCTTTCAGAAACTCGGTCAGTTTGCCGAGTAATTCATTAAAGTTGTCCATGATTTTTGTTTTTTAAATGTGAATAGATGAAAAATTAGTGCCCGTATTATCCTGGCCATATTGTTTTCTATCTCCAGGATGATCTCATTTTGATCCAAAAAGTTTATTGCGACAGGCTTATGGGAGGCTTTTCCCAACCAATAAAAACAGGGGTACAACATGCCGTTTAATTGCACATTTCCGGTATCGATGTTCAGGTAACATTTATTTATTTTAAAGCTCTTCAGCACAGCCGCTATCCTGCTGAAAGAAACTTTAAAAGGCTTTTTTCTTTTCGGTTTAATTGATTTCGCCTGCGGTTTTGCGTTTTTTGCAAACAGGTCAATTCGCCTCATCCAACCGGCAATACACAGCTCAATTATTAAAGTGTTACCTGTAATTACGAGTTTCGCATAGGCCAAACGATGAAACCTTATGCCGCATAAACCGCTGCTGCTGTTTAGCTCAAGATAAAAGGGCGCGAAAAGAAGATTAGGCGAAAACGGCTATGATTATTAAAACTAAAATCACCAACCATTCCATTTTTAAATTTGTTTATGCAACAAATCTACAGCGCACGCGTGCGCGCAAAAATGACCGTCGTCAGGTTATTTCGCGACATATGATCAATTTGGTAGTAATTCCGCGGTGTATCAAATTAGGGTGGATCTTTGCAGGGCAAATAGCCGTCTACGTGCGTATCACATCAGTATCAGGAGGTACATGCCCCAGCACGCGGCACATCGACATCATTTGGCCTTTGTGATGAAACTCATGCGTAATAACGTGGGTAAAAAGTTGCAGCGGGGTAGCGCTTACCTGCCGGTTGCGCGAAAGCGTACCATGTAAAGGCGTTTCTACCTGGCTTGCAAAAATACCGAGAAAATCCGCCATGGTATTGTCCACCTCTGCGAATAGCGGTCGTATAAGAGGGACGGTAGTAAAATCTTTGTCGCTTAACAAATCAAATGGCCTTTTCAGCGCGAAATGCCCCAGCCAATGGAGGTAGGTGTTGGCGTTGTGAACCAGCAAATAACGGATAGTGCTGTCATCATAAGCCACAACTGGCGTGTTCAGGTCCGCTCCAACTTGTGTTTCAATAAAGTTCAAAACAACTTCCCTGGAGCTTTGAATCAGAGCATATTGTTTTTGGAGGATGGTGATCATAACATTTAATGCCTGCGAATGGGTTTTATTTAGGCTCCCTTAAAACCACTTTTAAAGTTTAACCGAAAGCTGGAGATGGCCGCCCAATCCATCCTCGACGATCCTCCTCAATGTCGATACCCGTACGTCCTTTACATCGTTTTCCACCTTTGATATATATGCTTTAGTTGTGCCGCATTTCTCTGCAAGTTGGGTTTGCGTCAACCCTTTCGAAATCCGGGCCTCGTGGATCATTACGCCTAATTTGAATTCCTGGTATCCCTGTTCAAAGTCTTCTCGTTTTTGAGTTCCTTTTGCGCCATACTCTTTATCGACAAAGTCGTCGAGAGTAATGAGGTTATCGCTTGTCTTCATAATATAGTTCTTTTATTTTTAAAGCTCGTTCAATTTCTTGCCTGGGTGTCTTTTGCGTTTTCTTTTGAAAGCCATTAGCCAATATGATAAGCTTACCTTCGTCAAAAAAGCAAAATATCCGGAAAATATCATTAGCACACTGCACGCGGATTTCAAATAATCCCGCTGTTCCTTCCAAATGTTTTAAATAAATTTCGGGCACCTGCTGCACTTCTTCTAACAGCTTGAAAGTCCAGATGATTTTATCTTTTACTTTTTGGCGTTGTCTTGAAAAAAATTCAGGAAAATAATTCTTGTAAATAACTATCGTCCTGAACTTAATATTTCCATTCATAAACAGTACAAATATAAATAAAGTTGTCCTAATAAGCAACTTTCCGGTCAAGCAATATTGTAGTTGTGATTCTCTTACAACTTCATGCCCCTCAAAAACTCCGCGATGCCCATTTGTTTTTTGCCCTCCAATTGCACTTCCGTTAAGCTTACAAACCCGTCCTTTGCCGCAAATTTTAAATAACTCTTGTGGTCGGTTACAAAATGACCGGGCTGCATATCATGCGTTTCTGTTTCATATGCAGCCCTGAATATTTTCAATATCTTTCCGTTTAACGTTGTGTAGGCGGTCGGTACCGGGCTCAGGCCGCGTATTTTGTTATAAATGCTTAGGACCGGCTGGTTCCAGTCGATCAGGCAATCTTCTTTAAAAATCTTAGGCGCCGGTTTTAATTCCATGCCCGCCACTAGCTGCGATTGCGGGTTCTCTTTATATCTCCCACTCTCTACTCCTTTTACTGTTTTCACCAGCAGGCCCGCGCCTTTATACATCAGTCGGTCATGCAGCTCACCGGCGGTTTCGTCACCGGTAAGGGTAACTTTTTCGGTAAACAGTATATCGCCCGTATCAACTTCATGCTTCAGGAAAAAGGTGGTGACGCCGCTTTCGCTTTCGCCGTTTATAAGCGCCCAGTTTATTGGCGCCGCGCCCCGGTATTGAGGCAGCAGAGAAGCATGCAGGTTAATGGTGCCTTTTGGCGGCATATTCCACACAACTTCAGGCAGCATCCTGAAGGCGACAACCACCTGCAGATCGGCATTCAACGCGCGCAGCTCGTCTAAAAACTCGGGGTTTTTTAACTTTTCGGGCTGGAGAACTTTTATCCCGTGTTCAACGGCATATTGCTTAACTGCCGATTCGCTTATTTTTTGCCCCCGGCCCGCCGGTTTATCGGGCGCAGTAACCACAGCAATGATGTTGCAGCCCGCCTTTATCAGGGCGTCTAATGATGTTACCGCGAACTGGGGCGTGCCCATAAATATTATTCTCATAAGCTGACCGCTGATTTTTTTATTTTAATGATCCCACTTTTAATTCTTAATAAATCGCCCCATTCCTACTTTTCCTTTGATCCAAACACAAAAAATAAATCCGAAATCGATCCCGCACGTGCGGGACGAAATCCGAAATTCTCCTACGGGTACAACAAATATTTCTTCCGCATTAACTTATATTTACCTAAAGCAGGCTCCCAGCTTGCGCGTATTTCCTGCTCGCTTTTTCCCGCTTCAATTTGTTTTCTTAGTTCGCTGGTCCCGGCAAGTTTTGTAAAATAGGCATTAAAAAAATGTTGCTTGTCGGGAAATGCCTTATACAGTTCCATCAGCCAGCTCAGGTTTATCTGGCCCCGGACGCGTATATCGCTTATATCGTAATCTTTAAGGTTGATGCCATAGCACAACTTATTCTTCTGCGGCGGGTCTTCGCTCATACCCGGAATACTTGCCGGCTTAAACGAGTACGTATATTTTCCTTCTAATTGGGGATGGCCGATTTGCAGGAATGGATATAAAGTGCCGCGCCCAAGGCTAAGCGTAGTGCCCTCGAACAGGCATACTGACGGATAAAGCAATATCGATTTCTCCGTGTTCAGGTTAGGCGACGGGTTTACCGGCAGCTTATAAGCGAGGTTGTGTGTATAGTTTGCTACCCTGATTATCTTCAATTTACATCGCACATGATTTTTAAGCCATCCCTCGCCATTTATCATTTGTGCGTATTCGGCAATGGTGAGGCCATGCACTATGGGGATGGGATTTAACCCGACAAACGAGCTGTAAGCCATATCCAATACCGGCCCGTCGACATAAAACCCGTTTGGGTTGGGCCTGTCCAAAACCATCAGTTCAACATTATTTTCGGCGCAAGCCTCCATCACATAATGTAAAGTAGAAAGATAAGTATAAAAGCGCGCGCCGACATCCTGTATATCAAATATCACCAGGTCAAGCCCTTTTAAATCCTCCGGGGTTGGTTTGTAATGCTTATTGCCGTAAAGGGATATAACGGGCAAACCGCTGGCGGCATCAGTGCTGTCATTCACCTCAGCCCCATTGCTGGCATTGCCCCTGAAGCCATGCTCGGGGCCAAAGATCTTTTTTACGGCAATACCCAGCTTCAGCAAACTGTCGACACTCAGGGTAAAATTTTTACCGATGACCGAAGTTTGGTTAATAACCATCCCGATATTTTTTCCCTTAAGATAATCAACATAAAGGCCGGTTTGATCGGCGCCTGTAATAATTCCTTCTTTTTTCCCGGCAATGTCAACTTTCAGCGTGCGGCGAACCGTCGTTTGCGCGCATGCCGTATTAAACAGTAAAAACATTACCGGCACAAATTGTAAAATAGCCCTGGTCCTGCTCATAAAATATACTTTGCAATCAATTTATATTGGCGGCAAAACCGCATATTTGCGAAGGTACAAAAAAACACGCTGCATTGAGTTTCACCTGGTTCGTCGCTAACAGAATAACATTCAAATCAAAGCGCACTTTTTCAAAATTGATCGTGCGTATAGCTATTGTGGGCATCATGCTCGGCCTTGGTGTGATGATATTGTCGCTGGCTATCGTCAGGGGGTTCAAAAAAGAGATACAGGAAAAAATACGGGGGTTTTCGGGTGATATCCAGGTGGTTAAATACGACCTTAACAACTCCTTCGAAAACTCACCTTTCGCGGCAGATACCACTTTTGTAAAACAGGCGCTGGCTATGCACGTTATTGAAAAAGTTATGCCCTTTGCCAGCAAGCCCGGCATCATTAAAAGCAACGGCGATATTGAAGGCGTGGTGCTAAAAGGCGTCGACAAAAGTTATGACTGGACCTTTTTCAAAAAAAACCTTGTCAGCGGCAAACTCCTTGATTTTAAAGACACCGTTGAATCTAAAAAACAGCTGCTGGTTTCGCAGGTTATTGCCGACCGCCTGAAATTAAAGGTCGGCGATAAGGTTTTGATGTATTTTGTTCAGGAACCCTTGCGGGTGCGCCCATTTACGGTCGCCGGTATTTTCAGCTTCGGCATTGATGAAGTTGACAAAACATATGTGGTGGGCGATATGTCCATAATAAACAGGCTTAACGGCTGGAAGGCCAGCGAGATTGGCGGCTACGAAATAAAGACAGCCGGTTTCGACAGGATAAATGAGGCTGCCGACGCCCTCGACAATGTTTTGCCGCCGAAGCTTAAATCGTACACGGTTATGGACAATTACCCCACCATATTTGCCTGGCTCGGCCTGCTCGACGGCAATACCGGCGTGGTTTTAGTATTGATGACCATGGTAGCGGTGATCAATATGATATCGGCCTTGCTGATCATGATACTGGAGCGCACAGCTATGATAGGCATACTAAAAGCGATGGGCGCCGCCAGCGGCGCCATACAAGCGGTGTTTTTCAGCAGCGCATTTTATCTTATCGGCTTCGGCATGCTGCTGGGAAACCTGTTTGGTATCGGTATTGGCATATTCCAATCGCAAACCCATATTTTCAAACTCGACCAAGCCTCCTACTACATGAATTTTGTCCCCATACAATTCAGCTGGTCTGATTTGATCCTGGTAAACATTGGCACCCTGGTCGTTTGCCTGCTGGCCATGATCGTCCCCTCCATGCTGGTAGCCAAAATAACGCCTGTGAAAGCGATCAGGTTTAAGTAGATGGCGGACTGGAAAAGCTTCGCAGAACTACAGCCCTGGTATTATTATAATCCCCCTCCTCTTCCGGTGATAACGGGCGGCAGCGTATTTAACATTTTACAAATACTTTGCTTATCGTTTTTGTAAAATCTTAGCTTTGGGGCTTTATGAGCACAAACGGCCGGCAAAATACCAATAAAGCAAAACCTGCGCCTGGTAAAGACGCTGCCAGGCCGCGGCGCAAGGCGAAAGCAGAACACGAAAAGCCAAGCTCAGAGAGCAAAAAGCCGGAAGCTGTTCCGGGTACTACAGCTCCCGTTGAAAATAATTCCGGGCCCGCAAATTACCCGGCCGAAGACATGACATCCGACATCAGCAATATGGAAGTACACCACCATCCCAAACTGGAACATAAACCCAGGCCCTATAAAGAATACCTGCTGGAGGGCTTAATGATATTTATCGCCGTAATGATGGGCTTTATCGCCGAAAATATCCGGCAAAACATCGATAATAACGAACAGATAAAGCAATTAACATCGCAACTGATACAGGACCTGAAGGCCGATACCGCACAATTAAATGGCATACACAAGGGCGATGTGCAAATTTTGAAGGCCAATGATTCGCTATTCTTTTTCCTGCAACAACCGCTGGCAAAAGCAGATACCAAAAAGATACAAAAACTTATTCTTGATTCGCATAGTATTTGGTTCTTTCATCCCTCGGGCGGGGCCATTGCAGCTATCAAAAACGAGCTGCACCTCAAAGGGTTCTCCAACTCAAAAATAATCGGCTATATCGCCAGTTACGAAGGGCACATCGAACTGATGCGCACTTTGCAGGATATTACCCTGGTATACCAGCGCAATTTTCTCGACCCCTTTTTACGTTTTCATTTTACGCCTGCAAACCTTCAGGCCGCTTTTAAATCCAGGGTGATTCCAAACGGGCAAATGCGCAATTTAACGCAGAACGATTTAACGCAGCTGGCAACAGATATGGCCTTGATCAGGGTAAATACGGATGAGCTGATAAGAGATAACCAGCGGCTGAAAACCGACGCCGTAAACCTACTGCGCTATGTGCAGAAACAGTTCCACCCGGACGAAGACTGAACCACGCCGCTATCAGTCAATTACGCCTTAAGGGCAGCGGGTCTTGTGAAATACCCGCTTCTGCAGGCAAAACAAAATTAAAGCTCAAAACCTTGATGCTGCTATAATAAACCTTAAATTTAGATCGCAGGACAACGGTCGCCTGCCATAAATCAAAATAAATGAAGTTAACTAAACTAACTAATCGAGTCATAGCCTTTGGCGCGTTGCTTTACATGGGGTGGGGCGTAAACCCGGCCATAGCCCAGGTACCAACCCGCGACCCGCATACAACGGGTTATGTATCCGCTACGGAATTACCGGACGGCGCCATTCCTTCGCCCGCTGCCAATGGGAATTTTATTATCGGCCCCACGCACGACCCTGCGCCGGAATCGACGGTGCAGGCTAACGTATCGCAAGGGACTATATATCATTTTACCATGGATTCGAACGATAGCAAAATTTATCCCGGCATTGCCCGCGAACCAAATACATTCGGCACGCCTGATCCGGCAAACCCTGCCAAGTTGATCGTCACTACAAGCCATCCGGCCCCCTACATCCGCCAGGTGGCCGTGTATGTGCCAAAACAGTATGCAGCCGGTACAGCAGCGCCGTTTATTGTTGGCGCCGACGGGCCAGACAATTTACTTTTCACGGTATTGGATAACCTCATTGCCGAAGGCAAAGTGCCGCCGATGGTCGCCATTTCTATCGGCAACGGCAGCGGCGATGCCCAGGGCAGTGAAAGGGGCCTTGAATATGATACCATGAGCGGCGTATATGCAGAATTTGTTGAAAATGAAGTACTGCCGCTGGTAGAAAGCAAATGCCAGGTAAAACTAACCAAAGACCCTACCGGCCGCGCAACCATGGGCGGCAGTTCGGGCGGGTCATGCGCCTTGATCATGGCATGGTACCACCCCGAATGGTATCACCTTGTGCTCACTTATTCAGGCACGTATATCAACCAGCAATGGCCCTGGAACCCTGAAACGCCGCAGGGCGCCTGGGGATTTCATACGAACATCATCCCGAAAAGCCGCCTCAAACCATTGCGGATATGGATGGAGGTTGGCGACCAGGACCTTTTTAATCCAAACGTAATGCGCGACGACATGCACGACTGGGTGCTTGCCAATGAGAATATGGCCAAAGTATTCGCCGCCAAAGGCTACCCCTACCAGTTTGTTTTCGCCCGCAATGCCAAACATGTTGATTTTAAAGTAAAAAGGCAAACATTGCCCGAAGCGCTGGAGTGGCTTTGGAAAGATTACCGCCCGGCGAAGGCTGCGCAATGAGGGATGTTGGCGTGATGTTCGCATTCACTCGCGAGATAACACTTCCTGAATTTTCAGATTTAACCGCGGTCTCGCAAAAGGATGTTGCTGTTGACATAACTTTGTATAAATATATAAAACCATGCGAAAAATTACCGTTATAACAATGATCTCATTGGATGGGGTCATGCAGGCGCCCGGCGGCCCCGAGGAAGATACATCCGGCAATTTCAGGTATGGCGGCTGGACTGCCCCTTTCGGGGACGAGATCAGTGGTAAAGCACTGCAAAAACAGATGCAGCCTGCGGATTATCTTTTGGGCCGGAAAACATTTGACATTTGGGCCCCCTACTGGCCTTATCATGCGGATTTTTGGCCTGCCATTAATGACGGTACAAAGTATGTTTTGTCGAACACTATGGAAAGGTCGGATTGGAAAAATACGACGTTCGTAAAGAGTTTGGCCGATATTAAAAAGGTGAAAGATTCAGCAGGTCCCGACCTGCAGGTTTGGGGCAGCAGCAAGCTTGTTCAGCTGTTGCTTGAGCATGACCTGGTGGACGAACTCTGGCTCAAAATTTACCCTGTAACGCTTGGCGAAGGAAAAAAGCTGTTTGACAATGGCGCCATTGCGGCAGCATTTACATTGACGGAGAGTGTTGTTACCACGCAGGGTGTAATTATTGCCAACTATACCCGGGCCGGGAAGCTTAATACAGGCACTATTGAAATTTAAAGGAAGGCTTCTTATTGAACGCAGAGTCCCGTGCCTAGGCTCTGCGGCAACTGCAAGGAGGCAACAAGTTGAATATCGAATAACGACCCGCTAACCAGCGGACGAACTCCGAAGTTTTTATTCCATTATATTCCTCCCGGAACTCAATGATGCTTGAAATACTGAATTTCCTTTTCGTGTTTCTTCGCATCTTCCATTGAATCGAAAGTGCCGAGATTTTTGCGCTTGTGCGTGTCCGCGTCAACCTTTTTTGAATAAATGCGGTACTTGCCCGATTTTAATTTCCTGATCATAACTGTTTGATAATAATTACACTTTATGCTTCCTGCTACCCTGCCATTTTTACCTGCTTTTTCACCAGCCTCACCGCCACGTCGCCGCCGCACCACTTTACCGGCTTAAACTTGCGGCCTTCGTGCGCGTTATAATCGATGAAAAAGTTTTCGATCTCTTCCACCATGCTTTTATTCAGGTCTTTAATGTCCGAAATACCGCCAAACTCCACTGAGCATTTTGCCACGGCCACTATCCGGTCATTCCTTATCGGTTTTTTATGCTTTTCGGATTGCTTGGCCTCCAGCACACCCAAAGCGCGGCAGGCGACCAGGCATCCCGGGAAGGCATGCTGGTCCATGATGACCAATACATCCAGCGGGTCGCCGTCGGCGCCCTGTGTGTTGGGGATAAAGCCAAAATCGAACGGAAAAGTGGTGCCCATCGGCAAAGTCTTTTTTAACTTGAAAACGCGCAGCTCCGGGTCGTAGGTAAACTTGTTCTGCGAATCCCGCGGCGTTTCGATCACAACATTTATCATTTTCTTATCCAAAGGTGGTATTCGCCGGTATTTCATAGATTGTCCTTTTTTTGCTTAGACAGAAATAAAGCCCGTTTTGTTTTTTTAGGTCTGGGATATGGCTGGAGTCTCACTGCTATTACTTAAAGGAAAAGATAAAAATTGAATATCGAATATCGAATATTGAATGTAGAACTCTGAAGGTATTCACTTCGCGGTCACGGTCACTTCAGCATAGCACACCGAAAAAATATCTCGTGACCGCCTGAAAATCAATCGGTTTGAATTTTGTGGAAAATAAAAATGGGAATTTCCGTCTGAGGCTTTCGCAGATTTAGGTTTGCCCATAAAACCCGGCAGGTCATGGCGGGGAGCAGCCTGTCCCGGTGCAGTTTGGGAAAGGCATCTCTGCGCAGGCTGATCAGTGGGCCAATATTTATGGGTTACCCGTCAGCCGCATGCCGCTTAAATATACTTCGTTTTGAAGGACATTAACCTGGCTTTCGGGTTTACGGTGGGTTAACATAGGGTTAACACAATTCTGGAGAAATTGAAGTTAATTAATTGATAATCAATAAATTAATAAAAATGAGGGTTAACATTTTTTGCATTTTTTTCAGTGTTTTTGTGCGCGAAAATGCGGGGGAAAGCAGGGTGCGGGGAGTTCTCGCGCCCGTCGATAAGGGGACAGCTTTAAACATTTGGCCATACTGAACCACGATTCAAATCTATGTGTAAACCGGGAAGGTTGAATTGTTTATTACCTGTCAGCGGCACAGGATAGGCCATGGGCATTTGGCCGTGCCGTATTCGCGAAAGAAGGGGCTAAAAAGAGGTTGCAACAATATCAAATTTTCGTTCTGCACAAAGGTGTCGCAGCAACGGCATCAATAAATGCCTGATGCGAGGCCATGTCCGGCAGGTACATAACTTTTTCTGTTAAATCAATAACGAATGTACCTCCGCAGCACTCGTTGTCCGGCCTTCCCTTCGCGAAGAAGTCATGCAGGTGCACTGGTACGACCTTGTGCAGAGATGTAGCACAATTTCTGGAAAGCTGTGTACAAGCAATACGAACGTTGCCCACTTCTTGCCGGACAGCTGCAACAATTTCAGGTCTAGGGTTATGATGCTGGTTGCGTCCGATTGAAAATACTACGGTTTTTGCTTCAGTCAGACGGCACAGCTCCCGTGTAAATGCTACACTGTCGGCGTCCTCACTCAGACCGCCATGATGCGGAAAGACCATTAAGGACGCTTTTATAGAGATTTGATGATCTTTTAGGTCATTTAAACCTATTTCGTCCAAATCACCGGCTAAATATGCCAACGTTTCATCCCGCCAAGATAGGTGAAAAGAAGCGGAAATAGAATTAGACGTAATAGTTCTGCCGCTCCGGTCGACACTGCCTGGCCCTTTAGCGGCCAAATAAGGAGTTGGCCCAACTACGGATAATTGAATAGCGCCACAGGAAAAAGGGCCGTTTGCACGAGACAACCCGACAGTGAAATTTAATCGCTTCTTTTCGCTTTGCAGGCTAAGTTCATAAACAAGGTCATCCCATAATGCACTCCCTTTGGTAGAATCAGTGTTGACATAAATGTGTTTCACGCTCACTTCGTCTGTCGACAGCAATTTAACTAGTCCGCCAATATGATCCTGATCAGCATGTGAAAGAAATAGAGAATCAATATTGTTAATTTTTTCAGCCTCGAGAAATTCGATTAACGCTGTCCCTCGTGAACCACAGTCGATAATAAACGTTTCGTTTCCGTCTTTGATCACTGTACTATTACCATGACCGACATCGATGATCGCTACGTATGTTGCCATTTTTTATTTAGCCTCCCAATCTTTGAAAAAAAGGTCTTCGGATCGTTCGGCACCAACGTTTACTTTTGCGTGCAAACGCATATCTGCTTTAATAACATTTCTAATTTCCTGCGGCAGGTCCTGTTTATTGATTGATATGGAAACTTCGTAGTTCCAGCCGGGTATGAAAATAAAAATATTGTTATCGACGATATCCTCAATCCTTATCAGTGTCCGCCAAGCAACACGTTCCGGTCTACGGTTACCAAGAAATTCGTTGATACAGATTTCTAGACTACTAATCAGAGTATGAGGATTGAATTCACCAGGCGTAAGGATGACAGGTATTTTTTCCCTAAACTTTCTTATCTCGTTGATTTCGGATTCTCCAAAACGTGTTACCAATACCGCAGGGATTTGTCGCTCATAGCATTCATAAACTACTTTAGCACCATTTTCTGGAAAATAATTTCTTTTTTTTAGATGGTGGTCAGAAACCACAGCATCAGTTTTATTAATGTCGTTTTCCAAAAAAGAATTGAGATTGGTAATTCCTCTTTCTTGTATAATCGGTTCAAATGGACTTTCCTCGACTGCAAATCCAGACGATTCTCTCCCATATTTGTCGTCGTCAATGACGATAATGCGATCTATTTGCCGTCCTTTAATCGCTAATCCCATTATATGCCTATTATTGGTAATTCGACACCTATTTCTGCGCCACCGAGCAGGCTATTTTCAATAGCAAATACTGAGCCCCCTAAGTCCGTCGTAGCGTCTCTGACAATTGTCAAGCCCAGTCCGGTCCCGTTTGGATTTGTCGTTTCGCCTGGTAACCAAATGTCTTTTACATTGATACCAGTGATGCCAGGACCGTTGTCATGAACTGAAATTTTAACAATATTTTCCTGCACCACTGTTTGAATTAAGATGCGGCGTTGTTCGGCGGTAGAGTTTTCTAGCGCAGCAATACTATTGTTAAATAAATTGGTAATAATCGATTCAAAAGCTGCCTCACTCGAACGAAAATAAGGGTGTCCAGCCGCAAAATCCTCTTCAACTACTATATCACGGCCCTCAAAAAAGGGAGCGAACATATCCCTTACATTGGAGATGACATTGTGAACGTCTACACGCGTAATGCGCCGCTTTTCATGCGATAACAATTTTAGAGTGGCTGTACCTAACACCTCTAGCGACCGGACACCATTTAAGATACTTTGGATGGGTTTGGCAAAAACCGCCTCATAATTGGCCGGAAAATACTCCTTTGTCCTCCGGTCTATAGCATTGATTGCTTGTGTAATTACTTTTAATGGATTGCCTCTTGATTCATGCGAAAAAGTTGCCGCTGTTATTCCTGCAGTGCTGAGCGTCCGATAAAGCTGCACTTCTGCCTTAAGTACTTTGACTTCTGCCTGGGTAGCTTTATCATATTTATTGAACAACTCTTCAATCTCCTCCCGATCCGCCGGATTTAATTTGCTTATGCTCTGCTGGACCCTATCGCGTGTCTCAGTTGCAGCGGAAGATGATTTCTGCCTATTCTTTTGACGCTTAAACTCTGCGACACCGATCCTTTCCTTGGCCATCCAATCAAGAGCAGCCTGACAAAAAATTCTAATCTCATGAAAAACGTCACTTTCGATGAATCCAGCACGATCAGTTTTTTGGGATAATAAACCTTCGGAATCACTTACGCGCACAACGCCTATTGAATTATTAGTTGATGGTCGTTCTTCAGGGCTCCTTGCTCGAGACAGATTCATGTTTAGCCAGTCGTTTCCAGGATTACCATAAGGATTAACCCGCAAGCCATTTTGATATAAGTGCACACCACCGAAGTCCTTCAGCCAGTCCCGAATCTCAGTAATAGAGTTGGTTCGACTAGTGAACATGGTCGAATTTAAAATAAATGACCAAAGATCAAATGTGGTAGCAGGGCAGTTAAGTATTGTCGTGTTTCCCTTTCCAAGTATATCTTCGTGGGTTGCTTCAAAAAGCGTTTGTCCGAGATAATCCATCACCCTAGCGGATGCATGGCCTGTTTGGTCAACCGACGCAAAGAGGTGGTAATCTGCGTCCGAAAAATATCGTTTGGAGACCAAGACCTCCATTTCCTGAAATTCAGGCGAGCGTAGAATTGGTTTAAATGCAGCCGGGTCATCATCAAAAGGATCTGCCAGTAAAATCAGTCCCCGTGCAATTTTTCTGACATCACGTTCGCTAATCCGTTGCTTTAGACCTCGGATGCTAATCGTTGAGCCATGTGTAAGATTGCCAGGTAAGTGGTTGTGTGTTATTGGCAATTGTACGTTTTCAACAATATCTGCAGAATCAAATTGGGGCCAGTTGATGGTAAGTTGAAATTCCGACTCTAGATTTGATTTCGGCACGCTTCGTAAATAAGCTGTATTGCCCATCCTCAATGCGGCTAGTCTTCCAAGGCCTTTGCTGCCAGCTGGTGTACGCCCAAGCGGCGTAATCTCTTTTATAGATTTTGAAGACTGCCCCAAAACGAGCCAGCCATTGTTAATTTCATTTGCGTCCATGCCTTTCCCCGAGTCATGGATAGTAATAGTCCCTCCCTCGTCAGTAATATCTTCCAGTTCCACTACGCAACTTGTAGCATCGGCATCATAGGCATTCTTAACCAGTTCCAGTATACTTTGATCGATGCTGGGATTAAGTTCCTCCCCCAGGGAAATCGCGTTTAAAAATTAGCCAGCTAAAAGAACGCTTCTGTATTCATCGTCGAGCGCGGCACGCTTTCTTTTTTGTGGTTTGCTAGATTTAGAGGCTGTTTCTCTTTCGATAATTGTTAAG